>Ga0316197_10000122_pt1 | contig 59127 bp, 45 predicted proteins | sample OudBiesiAoxic_MG_FD_204939 | JGI IMG/M metagenome (GOLD analysis project Ga0316197, IMG submission 204939) | Coastal sediment microbial communities from Oude Bieten Haven, Netherlands - site A oxic | ecosystem: Environmental > Aquatic > Marine > Coastal > Sediment | place: Netherlands... | reverse complement strand
CTCTTTGTTTAAGTCCTCGAGACGAAGCACCATCATTCAAGCCGTTAAAGTGAAAACTTTAGCGGCTTTTTTGTACCTGCTCGGAAAGTCCTTGGTTTAGCTCTTTGTTTAAACCCTCGAGACGAAGCACCACCATTAAAGGATCGGCTTCAACATTATTTGCGCTTTTGTTTTCAAAATAGCCAGTCATTTAAGGCTTTTTGGGAACACTTTAGCGCAAGTTATTTTGTAACGATTCCTAAGCCTCAAGCATGCATATGTTTGAGGCTTTTTTGTATCTGGCCGAAAAGTCCTTGGTTTAGCTCTTTGTTTAAACCCTCGAGACGAAGCACCACCATTAAAGGATCGGCTTCAACATTATTTGCGCTTTTGTTTTCAAAATAGCCAGTCATTTAAGGCTTTTTGGGAACACTTTAGCGCAAGTTATTTTGTAACGATTCCTAAGCCACAATTATTAATTTAATTGTGGCTTTTTTGTATCTGAACGGAAGTGTCCTTGGTTTAGCTTTTGATTTAAAGCCAGCGAGACGAAGCACCATCATTAAAGGATCGGCTTCAACATTATTTGCGCTTTTGTTTTCAAAATAGCCAGTCATTTAAGGCTTTTTGGGAACACTTTAGCGCAAGTTATTTTGTAACGATTCCTAAGCCACAATTAGTAATTTATTGCTAAAGGCTTTTTTGTATCTGCTCGAAAACCGCCTTGGTTTAACTTTTTATTAAAACCCTCGAAACTAAGCACCATCATTAAAGGATCGGCTTCAACATTATTTGCGCTTTTGTTTTCAAAATAGCCAGTCATTTAAGGCTTTTGGGGAACACTTTAGCGCAAGTTATTTTGTAACGATTCCTAAGCCACAATTATTAATTTAATTGTGTTTTTTTGTATCTACTCGGAAGTGTCCTTGGTTAACTTTTAGTTTAAACCCAAAAAAGTAGTACTTTCATTCAAGTTATCAAAGAGAAAATTAGCCATTTTTTTGTATCAGCGATAAAAAATATAATGGGTTTCACCCCTCCCTTCGACTAAAACGAGCCAATCGATAATTAAAACAGTAGAAAGCATTAAGTTTTTGTTATTATTTACGCGATAAATATAACCATTAGCGGGAAAGCCATTGTCATCATTCTCTTATTTGCATCATTTGAAAGTATTCAGCTTAACGATTGGTTTACTAGTCATGGTGGCTTGTACGCCTCCAGAGGAGCGCTTTCCTGCTGATCCTGAAGATTATTGTAAAGAGGTTACTTTTCAACATAATACCTCTATTACAGAGCAACTTACCCCCTACTCGTCTTATATTAATAATAAAAAAACGGGTGTTTATGTATTAGAACAAGGCACAGAAGCGATGTTCACACGAGCTTGGTTAAGTGAACATGCTCAAAATACGATTGATGTGCAGTACTTTATTTTTTCTACTGACAATATTGGTTTGTTGGCCATCGATTATTTAGTACGCGCAGCTGATAGAGGCGTAAAAGTTCGCATTTTGGTCGATGATATTATGTTAGAGGCAAAAGGGGATGAATTATTAACCTTAAATGCTCATCCAAATATCAGTATTAAAATATATAACCCGCTGGCAAACGTTGGTAAAAATATCCTACAAAAGCTTACTAATCTGGTTACTGACTTCCATGGATTTAATCAACGTATGCATAATAAAACCTTTACAGTTGATAACTTAGTGTCAATAACAGGAGGTCGAAACGTCGCCGATGAATACTTTGGTTACGACCATCAATACAACTTTCGAGACAGAGATGCGTTGTTAGTAGGTGAAGCGCCAAAGCAAATAGAGCAATCATTTGAGCAGTTTTGGAAACATAAGTTAAGTGTGCCAGTCTCGGAATTATTAAGTGATGATAACAGCAATATAAAACCTAACTTTGAAAAGTTACATCAATATGCCTGTAACCCTAAAAACTTTTTACCGGAAGTCCGAGCACAAATAAAAGCCATGCCTGCTGCATTCAAACAGGCTGCTGAGTCGGGAGATGTGTATTGGTTAGATAATGTGGAATACGTTTCCGATGCACCAGGTAAAAATGATGCAGAGACATTTCTTGGCGGAAGCGGCATTGCAACAAATCGCTTAATCCAGTTAGTTGAACAAGCAAACACCTCAATTACCATACAAACACCGTACTTAATTAGCACTGATTTGAGCCAAGAGATCTTTAAGTCATTAGTCGCTAAAGGAGTGAAAATAAAAATATTAACCAATAGCCTTGCCTCAAACGACAACTTAGATGCTTTTAGTGGATACCAAAGAAGTCGAGAAGCATTATTACAAACAGGTATTCAAATTTTTGAATTTAAGCCTGATGCAAAAATCAGGCAAAAAGTCATGTCGCAAGAAATGCTAAGGCAATTAGATCAGCAACCTATTTTTGGCTTACATGCTAAATCAATGGTTATTGATGATCATTTAACAGTGATTGGCACTTTTAATTTAGATCCTCGTAGTGCCAATTTAAACACAGAAAGTATTGTTGTCATTCCTTCACATAGCGTTGCTGAAAAAGTAAAAGCCACGATGTTAGTGGAAATGCAGCCAGAGAATGCATGGCACACAACCTTAGATTGGAACCCCGATCAAGAAGTTGATTTAAGTAAGCGCCTAAAAGTTAAAACGCGCATGATTGTGCCGAAAAGTATTTTGTAGCATGGAAAGCCACCACATGATAATAAATAACCTCACTGTTGCTTATCCTAGCGCTTATCGAGTAACGATCACTACTGCCCCCGTATTCCTATTGCCTGGATTATTTCTCTCACATTATGTAAAGGTGCGCTGCAATGTTTTATGAAGGCACTGAGAAACGTTTAGTCATCAACACAAAAGGACTCAATCTTTTTGATTTTGAAGATGATTTTTGGATAAAGTTAGTCGCACATTGTGGAGCTGAAGTATTATCAAGTATTCGTAATTCACAGGTAAAAGCTTACTTGCTTTCAGAATCCAGTTTATTTGTATGGAAAAATAAACTGATTTTAATTACCTGTGGTAATACACAATTAGTTAAAGCGGCCCTGTTTATTCAACAAAAATTTACTAAACAACATATCAGCACCCTTATTTTTCAACGTCATCAAGCCTTAAAACCACAATTACAGCGTTCTAACTTCAAACAGGACACTCTGCTATTAGAAAAGCAGTTTAACGGCCAAAACATGCATTGGCGAGACGGCTATCAAGGGGATTTATTTGTATTTGGTGAGGTTTCATCAGGTAGCATAATAACGCAAAGTATTTATATGCTACATGGGTTAAATAGTGAGCTAGCAAAAACGTTACAAACTAACCCGTTAGACAAACAAACTATTTTAGCAGCATTAAAAATCAGATTATTGTTTGAGCCTCCATTTAAAGAAGATCCATTGCGTGAAAATTTGTTAATCGACCATTACAGCTTTAGCCCAAAAGGTTATTCATTGAATGCCATTTGTGGTGAAGATTATATCACCCTGCACTTAACCCCTGAGAAAATGAGTACTTACCTGAGTATTGAAACAAGCTTTGCAAAGGAAAGGTGTATCGGCTTGATCAACCACTTACAGCAATTATTCCTGCCTAATGAAACCAAAAGCATGCATTTCAACTCACTGGCACAACAGTTAACCATTAATATCGTTTAGCCGTTAAATTTAAATGATGGCTTCTAATTTCTTATTGCAGGAAGAAAAACCTCTGCTTCCTACAATATTGAATCACTTAAGGCTAAGAGGCTAAGGCTTTAATAAAAAGACGGCTTCTACACGCTCATTGATTTCTATCTGATTATTTTGATAACTTGGTGCAATTTGATCACTTTCCATTGCACGCATCAAAATAGGTTGTGTATTGTGGGTTTGGTAGTTAATCGAATACACATTACCTAAAGCACCGTGGTAACTGTTCGCTAACCCTTCAGCTTTGCTAATAGAATCTTGTACAGCCATATCACGCGCTTTTATTTGCCACTGTAAGGGTTCTTTAAGTGAATAGTTGATTTGCCCAATATTTGAAATATCGTTTTTCACTAAGATCTGTAATAACTTATTTAACTTTTCTACATCGTCTAATTGATAACTTAAATTACGTGTTGCTTTAATCCCGACTTGAGTACGTTTTTTCTCAATATACTCGTATTCAGGACGCAATTGCACATCGGCACGTGTTAGTAATGCCTGATCAAATCCACTTTTTTGTAATTGAGATAAGACTTGCTGTACTTGCTGATCCACCATTTGCTTTGCATTATCAGCATCATTTTCCATGGCAATAGCTTGAAACTCAATGCGCACAGTATCTGGTTTAACGTGTATTTTTGCATTGCCTGATACTGAAATATGAGGTTGATCAGGTAATGTTGCAGCCTGTCCGGATGCCGTTGCCGTTAACAAACAACCCAGCAAAATTATATTGATTATTTTCATCATTCCTCTCAGATTACGCAGCCAATTTTAAAGCTATATAATACCTAGATTCCTTTGATAATACCAAGCAGTGCGAGGCTTATTATCTGCTTAATTAAAAATATTGATGAAAAGAATTAATCATTAAGTTATGGAGCCCCAAAACTACCTAAATAGTAAAAACGTAACCTGCGCATTAAACACGTTAGAGAGGGTTGTTCCATAATAAGGTTAAGTTTTTAATATCATACCGCTGATAAAAATCGACCGGCTTTCCCTTTCAACTTTAAGCCTTAACTTGAGCCTCAACATCAAGCAAAGCAGCTAGATAAGCTCTCTACTTTCATTAATTGCAGCATCACTTCATTCTCAATAACTTAATCTATGCTCAGAGAGTGAGGAAGGGGCAACCTAATGAGAATGGCATCATATGGACAAGTCATAGATTGTGATCGTGATAAGTTGGTAGGTTGGTGGTTGATAGGATGGTAGGTTGATAGGATGGTAGGTTGATAGGTTGATAGGTTGATAGGTTGATAGGTTGATAGGTTGAGATAAGTAAATTAATGGTAAAAAAAAGCCAGCAATTAAGCTGGCTCTATCTACTTATAAAGTTAACCTATAAAGCGGTTAAATTATAGTACGTCTACTGCATTAAGGTCAGAGAATGCTTTCTCTAAACGAGTAACCATTGATGCTTGACCTGCGCGTAACCAAACACGTGGATCGTAGTATTTCTTGTTAGGAGCATCTTCACCCGTTGGGTTACCGATTTGACCTTGTAAGAAATCACGGTTAGCCGCTTCGTAAACACGAACGCCATCCCAACATGCCCACTGTGTATCTGTATCGATATTCATTTTGATAACACCGTAACCGATAGACTCTTGGATTTCTGCTTCAGAAGAACCAGAACCACCGTGGAATACGAAGTTTAATGAGTTAGTAGGAAGGCCGTGTTTTTCAGAAACGAATTTTTGAGAATCACGTAAAATTGTTGGAGTCAGTTTAACGTTACCTGGCTTATATACACCGTGTACGTTACCGAAAGAAGCAGCGATAGTGAAACGTGGGCTGATTTTTGATAATTCAACGTATGCGTAATCAACTTCAGATGGTTGAGTGTAAAGTAAAGAATCATCCATATCTGAGTTATCAACGCCGTCTTCTTCGCCACCAGTACAACCTAGTTCGATTTCTAGTGTCATACCCATTTTAGCCATACGCGCTAGGTATTTACCACAGATTTCGATGTTTTCTTCTAATGGTTCTTCAGAAAGATCGATCATGTGAGAAGAGAATAATGGTTTACCTGTTTCTGCAAAATGTGCTTCAGAAGCATCTAATAATCCGTCGATCCATGGTAGTAATTTTTTAGCGGCGTGGTCAGTATGTAGAATAACTGGAACACCGTAAGCAGCAGCCATTGCGTGTACGTGCTTAGCACCAGAAACAGCACCTAAAACAGCTGCTTCTTGACCGTCAAGTTTAAGACCTTTACCAGCGTTAAATACAGCACCGCCGTTAGAGAATTGAATAACAACTGGCGCTTTAACTTTAGCAGCAGCTTCAAGTACAGCATTGATTGAATCTGAACCAACAACGTTTACCGCTGGAAGTGCAAATTTATGCTCTTTTGCAACAGCAAATACTTTTTGAAGATCATCACCAGTGATAACACCAGGTTGTACAACGTCTAAAATCTTAGTCATGAGATATACCCTATCTATTGTTTTAAATTAAAATCTGTTTCGTTTCGCGATTCTAAGACAATTATGTCACAAAGAATACGCATAAAAAAGCGAGATAAAATCTCGCTCTAAACATTTGAATTAATCGTTAGCTCGTAATTCTAACATTGCTACTGCCGGTAACTCTTTACCTTCAACAAACTCAAGGAAAGCACCGCCACCTGTAGAGATGTAAGAAACATCTGCAGTAATACCAAACTTGTCGATAGCCGCCAGCGTATCACCACCACCAGCAACAGAGAATGCATCTGATTCAGCAATCGCTTTAGAGATTCCAGCTGTACCTGCTTCAAAGTTTTTGAATTCGAACACGCCAACTGGGCCATTCCAAAGAATTGTTTTAGCACCTTTTAAGATAGTCGCTAATGCCGCCGTTGAATCTGGACCTAAGTCGAAAATCATATCGTCATCTTGTACGTCTGCAACATTTTTGATCACTGCTTCAGCATTTTCATCAAATGCTTTTGCACATGCAACGTCTGTAGCAACAGGGATTGCACATTCAACCATTAATTTTTTAGCTGTTTCAACTAAATCAGCTTCGTATAATGATTTACCAACATTGTGACCTTGTGCTGCGATAAATGTGTTCGCGATACCACCACCAACAACTAATTGGTCTGCAATTTTAGATAATGACTCTAATACTGTTAATTTAGTTGATACTTTAGAACCACCAACGATTGCAACTAATGGGCGAGCAGGGTTATCCATTGCTTTACCTAGTGCTTCTAGCTCTGCAGCTAATAAAGGACCAGCACAAGCAACAGGAGCAAATAGACCAGCACCGTTAGTAGAAGATTGAGCACGGTGAGCCGTACCAAATGCATCCATTACGTAAACATCACATAATGCAGCTAATTGCTTAGATAATGTTTCATCGTTTTTCTTCTCGCCTTTGTTGAAGCGAACATTTTCAAGTACAACCACTTCACCAGCATTAAGTTCTAAGCCATTTAAGTAGTCAGTTGCTAAACGCACTGGTACGTCTAGCGCTTCATTTAAGTAATCAACAACAGGTTGTAGAGAGAACGCTGCGTTTTCTTCAGCAGACGCGCCTTCAGTTGGGCGACCTAGGTGTGACGTAATCATCACTTTAGCGCCTTTTTCTAAGGCTAATTTAATTGTTGGAATTGAAGCACGAATACGCGCATCTGATGTTACTTTGCCATCCTTAATTGGAACGTTAAGATCTTGACGGATAAATACACGTTTACCGGCTAAATCTAGATCAACCATTTTTTTTACTGACATGATGTGTCCTCTCATTTTATTTTGAAAACTATTTTTGAAATCATTTTAAAAACTTTTTTGAAAACTATTTTAAAAACTATAAAATTTCTTACCTATTCTCTACCGGCCCAATCGTTACCTAGATAGTGACAGGCTCTGCGTTGACGCAGTCTAAAATACAACATTATGTCGTTATATTCTGAATATCTGAGCGCATTATAAACCAAAGTGTTTGTTACATCGATCACAAATCGCAATGGTGTGTAATTTACCTTTTTAATGGGGTGGAGTGGTTTGATTTATATCATCTAAGTCAAACTTCTTTTAAAACGCTTAAAAAAACGACAGAAAGTCAGTTTATTTAATGGCACAAAAAGATATAATTCATTGCATTAAATGGGCTAAATAATGCAATAAGTAGATCCCCCCTACCCTAAATGATAAAAATGTGAATTTATCATCATGTTAATACTGCTAATTAGATGGCAAAATAACGCCTTATTATTTATATCAGTTATTTGCACACACAAAAGAAAAGAGTACCGTTAATTAATGAATATTATTCAGTTAATTCGACATACCTGGCGAATCTATTTTTGCCTAGTCGTGTTCACAACCATTCTGTTACTCACTACTGTATATGGTAAATATGATGAATTATTAACAAAAAGAAAATATGAACAACTGTATATAACCAAAATAGTTAAAGCGGATATCAATTCTTTATTATCCACCTACGAGTCTATATTAGATCTTATCAATGTCGGATTTAATGAAGACCATCAATTTAATCAATCGGTGTTACAAAAAATACTAAAGAAATCAGATTTAATAGCAGGTTTTGCTGTGTTTAATTTAGACGGTACTTTACGTGCAAAAAGTGACAACCTTCCGCAAAAACTCTTTGAATTGAAAGGCCATCACTACGTTGAACAAGGCTTTTATGGTCCAGTCACCGCTGATAAGTTAATGATCAGCCGTCCTATTTTTTCACCTATCACTAAAAGATGGATCATCCCGATACGTAAAGCGTTGATTGATAAACAGGGATCAGTGACAGGTTTTTTATTTTCTGCGATTCTTATTAATAAATTACAACCCAAGTGGCCTCTATCAGAGTCCTTTGGTAACTCACTAATGCTGATTCTCGATCAAAGTTTCTATCGTCTTTTAGACACTACATTGGGCGCTAAAGAATACGCAGAGAATTTTTCAACTCCGTTTACAGAACAACATCGCAATGAAATAGAAAAAGAACTCAAGAAACAAAATTTAACGCTTGAAATGTTGCGTGATACAGAAGAAGTGGTTCAATTCACTTTCAATAATAAAAATAAAGAGGAATTACATAGTTTATCCTTTAATAAACAATATCAATTCTGGACGCATGCTAGCCACTCATTAACCAGTATTAACAACCCATTACTTTACACATCAGCCTATTACTACATTTTATATTTTGTCTTTTTAGCGGTGATTTTTTTCCTCTTCAAATGGATAATCAAAATAGAACAAAATAAGTTAACAGAATTGACCTATAAAACAGAACATGATGATTTGACTGATTGTTATAATCGTTCTGTATTACCCCATTTAATCCACGATCTAACCAACGTTAAAAAACCATTTTCAATGTTATATATTGATTTAGATAACTTTAAAAACATTAACGACTCCTTTGGGCACAAGTATGGGGATGCTTTATTAAAGGCAGTTAGTCTTCGAATTCAACAGAGTTTAACGGTGAAAAAAGGGAAGTCAGGTGATTTAATTCGCTATAGTGGTGACCAATTCATTTTATTAATAGAAATGGAAAATAAACAAAAAATATCTGATTTTGCTAAAAAACTACTTGATGATTTAGCTGAAATGCACTGTATTTTTAATCATAATTTATCTATTACTAGTTCAATAGGTATAGCCTGTTATCCACGCGATGCAAAACAGTTAGATACTTTAATAAGCTATGCTGAAAATAGCATGTTGATAGCGAAAAAAACCAAAAACCACTACCTTTTCTTTTCACAAGAGGTCCATCAACACCTGCTCAAACAAACGAAAATAGAACAAGCATTACGCTTTGCTATTGAAGAAAACGAAATCAGTCTCGTTTATCAACCGCAAATGGACACGTTCAATAAACTCTATGGCGTAGAAGCATTGGTTCGCTGGGAAAGTAAAACGTTAGGTGTTATAGCGCCGGATATTTTTATACCTATTGCAGAAAAAACAGGCTTAATGCCAGTCCTTGGCCAACACATAATGAACAGAGCTATGTATGAAATAAGTAGCTTACAACGCAAGTCAAAAACAACATTTGCTTTATCGATCAATGTTTCAGTGAGGCAGTTTGTACAGACAAATTTTTTTGAAGCATTAATTAAAAGTATTTTGTATTTTGGAGAGAAAAACCTACCCATTACAATCGAAATAACTGAAAGTTTATTTATTGAAAGCATTGATGTACTTCGCCCCATTTTTACTAAAATGAAAGATCATAATATTTCCTTAGCTTTAGACGATTTTGGCACAGGTTATTCCTCTCTTAGCATGCTTAGAGATGTGCCCATTGATCAATTAAAAATAGATAAAAGCTTTGTCCAAGACATCAACAAAAATAAAACAGATAAAGCGATGGTGAAAAGTATTATCGGTATGGGAAAAAACTTAAATATGCGAGTATTAGCAGAAGGCGTTGAAACCGCAGAGCATGCAGAGATCCTTGTGGAGTACGGATGTGATTTATTTCAAGGTTACCACTTCTCTAGAGCTTTACCGATCAAAGAGTTGGAGCTCTTTATTAAACAACGCCAATAAAGTGGTACAAATATTTATACGAGCAAAAAATTAAAGTAAAAAGTATTGCTTGATACCTGCTAGGACATTGGCCACCGCAACGGAGGCTAATATCATACCCATCACTCGGCTAATAAGGCTCGCACCAGCATTGCCAATAACACGATGTATTTGGCTCGCCGCTAACATCAGCAACATTGTAATCAACAAGACTAAGAGCATAATTAACGCGGTTTGAGTTTGCTCCCAAATACTATAACTTGAGTTTTCAGTTAATAAGACAATGCCTAACATCGCACCTGGGCTAGCAATTGATGGAGTCGCGATGGGGAAAATGGCAGCTTCATTTTGCTTGGCTGACATCTTACGTTCAATATCTGGTTTACTCTCTCCAAATATCATCGATAAAGCAAACAAAAATAGCACGATCCCCCCCGCTATTTGAAAAGCAGAGAGAGGAATTTCAATAGAGGTCAGGATAAACTCACCGGCGACCAAAAAGAAAAGCAAAATAACGGCTGAATAACCCGTCGCTTTTAACGCGACTTTACGTTTCTCTTTATGATCAAAATGACTGGTAACAGCCATAAATACAGGAACCGTACCAATCGGGTCAATAACTGCAAACAAGAAAATAAAAGTTGCGACATAATCAATCATAATAATATTATTCCTGTTATATTTAATCCGTTTTGATAAATAATATACCATAAAATAATTACGCCAATCACATAATGAATACTCAATTCATAGAAAAATAAGCTCAATATTATAATGTTTAATCACAGAATTTATTAATTAGATCATGTACAAATGAAGTTAAAAGCCTACCATTAGCTATCAAGAGGCAAAAAACAGACATAAGTGACATTTTACGATGAATTGAGAGATCCCATTTATTACTAACTTAAAGTAATAAATGGCCTGTAAAAACCGCCAAAAAAGTCAGCTATATTTGACTTTAATTGCAAAGCTGTTTCCAGAAAAGAGCACCATTATCACTACAGTTAACTCTAACATAATGATCTTTCGAGCATTCAGGACATACTACAGTAGCTACTATTAACATTAATCAGCCATTAATATTATTAAAAATGTGCTTAAAGAGGATCGAGGAAAACATGAAACTTTCAAAAGCATCTATTTATGTTTCCTTGTTTCTCTCACTGATCCTATACGCAAATTATTATGTCACTTTGGAAGTGAAAAAAGCTTACAACAACCTGATACAAACACAACAACATAGTAAAGCATCTATTAACCTCACCAATGGATTACAAGTAGAAACCAACGAGCTAGCGCAACTGGTTAGGCTTTTTATTTCTACCAGTGAAACACGTTATCTTTTTTATTATTACGATATTATTGCCATTCGAAATGGGACGAAACACGCACCTGAAAACTACATCCCGTCATTATATTGGGCAGACGTTATTGCCGAAAGAGAGTCTCACGCATCATTAGCAACGCAAGGAGGTATTTCGTTAACTACAAAAATGAAAGGGTTAGGCTTTACTCAGCAAGAATTGCTGTTACTGCAAGAGATTTTAAAGGCTCTAGAAACATTAAAAAATGTTGAGCAAATAGCCTTTGCCAGTACACAGGGGTTATATGACATTAACAATAATGAATATGTTTCTGACGGGGAGCCAAATTTAGATTATGCAAATAAGTTAATATACAGCAATACATATAATGCAGAAAAAGCCACACTCTCACATGCTTTATTCAATTTATCACAGCAAGTGCAAAAGCGAACCGACAACGCAATACAAGAAGCGAGCACACTGTTAAATACCTTAATAACAAAAGCGAGTATCGGTTTGTTATTGACCTTTCTACTTATTTTGCTTATTTATCTTTTATTTAGACAATTTATTTTAAACCCTATTAGTTTACTTTCAAAGGTCGCGGAATGTTTAGCATCAGGGCAATATTCTGCACGAGTTTCTAAAATGCGAGCCGCAGAAGAGTTATTAACTTTGGGAAAAACACTAGATCACATGTCTGAATCCATTGGCAAAGATATAGATAATAGAAACATAAGCCAAAAGAAATTAGAACATGCAAACCTAATTGTGCAGGAAGCAACACAAGCTAAGTCGATATTTCTCGCTAATATGAGCCATGAAATAAGAACGCCAATGAACGCGATTATTGGTATGGCGTACTTAGCATTGAATACCAAACTTTCTTCACAACAAGCGAATTACATAGAAACGATTCATAATGCAGGTCAATCTTTACTTAATATTATTAATGATATTTTAGACTTTTCAAAAATAGAAGCAGGTAAAATAGAACTTGAAAAGACCTCATTTCAATTAGAAACGGCGATAATTAATTCATTATCCTTGGTCAAGCAAAGCTTGGCGAAAAAAGACATTGAAATGCTAGTAGAGATAACAAGTAATTCATTATTGAATAACACTAAAGTGCTTGTTGGCGACGCCATTAGGCTCGGCCAGATACTAAATAACCTATTATCAAATGCGATCAAATTTACCCAATGTGGTCACATAAAACTCACCATCTCCACAATAGAAAACACCGCTACGCAAACAACACTTAGCTTCTCAGTAGAGGATACTGGTATCGGTATGACAGATGAGCAAGTGAGTCGATTATTTCTAGAGTTTGAACAAGCAGATAGCTCAACAACACGTAAGTATGGCGGTACTGGTTTAGGCCTTGCTATCACAAAGAATTTAATCGAATTAATGGAGGGGGAAATAAAGGTCAACAGCACCCCACATAAAGGAACTACTTTTTCATTCAGTGCAAAATTTGATTTACCTGAAAAACAGCCCCTTGCCCATAGCCAAATCAATGTTGCAAATTTACGAGTGTTGATTGTTGATCAACAACAAAAATCAAGATTGCATTTACAAGCGATGATGCAACGACTTGAAGTAGGCAGTGAGGTTAAGCATGGCATAGAAATGACCGATAGCGGTCTTGAGGGCCTTCTCATGATACAAAATAAATATGATACAGGAACACCTTATGATTTAGTCTTTTTTGATTGGACGAATAAAGATATTTCAGGAAAGCAGTTTTTACAATCCCACAGTGAGAAAAAATATTTAGAGAAAACTAAGTTGATCATGATGTCTGCTAATGAATATGGAAATATGCATAAAACAGCCACAAAATATGCGATTGAACATTTATTATCTAAACCTATTTTACCGACAACACTGAAGAATGTATTCAATTCAATTACCACTTCAGAAAGCAAATTGGCTCGGCCTATCTCAACTAAAAACGAGCTAAGTCTACAGGGCATTAAGGTATTATTAGTAGAAGATAACAAAACCAATCAACAACTCGCGATAGAATTATTAAAAATGAAAGGCGCTTTAATTGATACGGCAAATAACGGGCAAGAAGCAGTACAAAAAATATTAAATGGCAAAATAACCCAATATAATATCGTGTTAATGGATTTGCAAATGCCTGTCATGGATGGCTATGCAGCAACTAAACTATTACGTGAGCATCAAGAATTCGCAGGCTTACCTATTGTCGCGATGACAGCACATGCGATGGAGCAAGATATTCAGAAGAGCCGTCTTTGTGGCATGAACGGACATATATCAAAGCCGATAATTCCCGAATTACTCTATGCCACAATCTATGAATTGCATAATAAGATGTCTCTGTTACCTCTTGCCACGGAAACTAATAAAACCATTGATAGCGAGGCTATGTTTGCTCCTATTGCAGGTTTGAATATCGTCCAGGGCTTAAAGAATTCAGCAGGCAGAGCTGACTTATACCAAAAAGTGTTAGTTAATTTTTTTAACGATTTCAAAAATTTTTCGGAAAAGTTTACATTATTATTAGCAGCAAGAGATTGGAAGAGCGCAGAGTTAATGGCTCATTCCTTAAAAGGTTTGACGGAAACAATAGGAGCTAATCAATTGACTCAACCAGCCGTTGAGCTTGAGCAAGTGTGTAAACATGCAAGTTACTCCTCGGCGACAGTGATCCTAAATAAACTACTCACTGAATTAAACCCGTTATTAATCCAATTAAAAAAAATACACCTTCATAGCGAACCTCACAAAAGTCCAACAATATCGGTAATTAGCGATGTACTTATATTATTAGAGTGTCTACTTTTAGAGAGTGATGTAGAAGTTATCGAACAATGGAATAGAAACTATCCACTATTAACCAATGTATTACCTGAAAAAATACTTTTACAAATTAACCAATGTATCAATAATTTTGAATTTGATAGTGCTTTAAATCACTTACAAGAATATAAAAATAGAGAAGGAATGTATTAATGACGGGGTTAAATGACAAACCTACTATTTTAATTGTGGATGATACACCGGCAAATCTAACTCTTTTAATGGGCTTACTTAAAGATAAATATCGGATTGTAGCGGCTAACAATGGAAAAAAAGCGATTGAACTTGCACTTGCTTCGCCTCCAGATTTGATATTACTTGATATCATGATGCCAGATATCGATGGCTATGAAGTATGTATTCGCCTAAAAGAAAGTGAAATAACACAGCACGTCCCTATTATATTTTTAACTGCTAAAGTTTCAGTAGAAGATGAAGAGCGTGGTTTTGAATTAGGCGCCGTCGATTTTATACATAAACCTATCAGTCCTTCGATAGTCATGGCGAGGGTGAATACACATATTAAGCTTAAAACTTGGCAAAATTATTTACTTGATAATAACATTTGGTTAGAAAAAGAAGTGTCACGACGCTTAGCTCAAGTGAACAAATTACAAGATGCGACTATATATGTAATGGTCTCTCTTGCAGAGTTTCGAGATGAGTGCACAGGTAACCATATTCGTCGTACACAGGAATATGTTCGCTCGCTAGCAGAGGAACTGACTAAATTGCCTCATTATGCGTTTACATTAACACCCGAAGTCATTGATTTGATCACCAAGTCATCGCCATTACACGATATCGGTAAAATAACCATACCAGATAATATTTTGCTTAAACCAGGCAGGCATACTGAGGCTGAGTTTGAAATAATGAAAACTCACTCACAACGTGGTTATGACATTCTAAAACAAGCCAGTGGTTTGATGGGGGGGCAAGGTGAACTACTCCGTTATGCAATGGATATCGCACTCTATCACCATGAAAAATGGGATGGTTCTGGATATCCGAAAGCATTGGTAGGTAATAATATTCCGTTAGCAGCTAGGTTAATGGCTGTCGCCGATGTCTATGACGCATTACGTAGTGCACGGCCCTATAAAGAACCTTTTTCACATCAGCAATCAATGGAGATCATTGCTAAAGGCAAAGGCCATCATTTCGACCCAGAAATTGTTGATGCATTGTTTGCCATTGAAGAAAAATGCATATCAATCATAGATAATTGGCCAGACGATTAAAGTACACTACTTTGATTCACCTATTTATCGCTGTTGTATCTAATCTGAGAGTGGAATAATGATGGCTGAATATATCAATGATTTAAGTAATCAGACTTTATTACTTAAATCAGCGTTGAAAATTGACATACTTATTAAGTAAAAACTTCATTAGGTAATGCGTGAAAGCATCACTTTCTTCTCCCGCAATAAAAACTCCGATAATACAGTCTGCCACGAGGCGTCCTCTTTTGAGAAACAAAGTGACATTCCTTTTTATTTATAAAATTTAGATATCGATATAAGCCACTAAGAATGTTAATAAAAAGTAAATATCAACTCCAATAAGTATTGGAGCAACCAAAAAAAGATCAAATAAAACAAATAAAATGATATAAACTATAATCAAAATAGGGTAAATGATGAATGATAAGTGCTTACAAAAGTAAAGTGACTCGCAAACTTTTTAAGCTTCATCCCTTGCAACAAAAAACAGAGTAGATAAAAAAAGGATTCGATTCTACGACATATTTATATCAATAAGTGGACTAAATAATTTATGTTGGAAATATAACTTGGCTATCAATAGCCTTTTTGATTACAAACTCCTGATTAAAATGCTACCACTGGCTATGCTTTATCATAACAATGCACACGCAGAGATAAGTTATGATTTTTCAGGTTTTGGTACCCTAGGTTTTGCTGTTTCAAATAATTCCTCACCATATCTTCAATATATTGATAATGAAGGAACTTTTTCAAAGGACAGCTTAATCGCAGCGCAACTTGACATTAAATTTTCTTCCAAGTTAAGTGCAACAATACAAGCTAAACTTGCAGCCAATAACTCACAAGCTAACGGAGTGGATGTTGATATCACTTGGGCTTTTTTGTCTTATCGTCCAAATAATGACTGGCTATTTCGTATCGGTGAATTACAAGTACCTGGCTACCTAAACTCAGTGAATAGAGATGTAGGTGTCACTTATAATTACGTTCGTTTACCTGCAGAAACCGACTCAACCTCTCCTATATATCATTTCACAGGAGCGGCAATCAGTAAAACATTCAACTTTGATGACAGTGATTTTATTGTTGATCTCTATGCTGGTAAAAAAACAACAGATCTTCGCTACTATATCGGTAATGAGATACTAGGCGCTTACACTCAAGGTAGTAGCTATAACCAAGTGGATATTGATCTTGTTGGTATGTCCTTTAGTTACAAAACACCTAAACATACCTTTGTTGCAGCAATGCATAGAGTAAAAGTAAAAAATGAAGGAGGTGAAGAATGGTTAAAAGAGATAGGATTCACAGAGGTTATACCGGGTTCAGAAATCGGGTATTATAATAATGATCTTAGCAGTGGTGCTTCTGTAACCAATCGTTTGGATTTATATCTTGCGAATATTGGAGCAGATATTTATCTTGGTAATGACCTTCGCTTAGCTTCTGAGTTAGTGTATAGAAAAACCAATGATCTCAATATTGGCATAAACGGTGTTTTAGGTTACGTGTCACTACAGAAAAGAATAGATAAATGGACCCCTTATATTTTCTATTCACAGATTAAGACATTCAGTAATGATTTAAAAAAACATCAGCGAATAGATAGCAATCAAGTCCCAAGTGCAATTCCTAACGCAGACTTAATCAATGCATCACAGCATGTTATAGCGGATATTTATCAAGCATATGACCAATTCTCTGTTGCTATTGGTACATCCTATCGCTTTAGCCCAGTGAGTGTATTAAAAGCTGAAATAATGTTTGTTGAAGTTGATGATACATCAAGTCTATTTGATGTTTCATCCCAGAGTGAAAGTAGTAATTACTCGACAACAATATTTTCTCTCTCCTATAGCTTTGCTTTTTAGGAGGTGACAAATGACTAATCAAGGGTTCATTATTACCTCACTGATATTAATACTTTTTGTTTCCACCCCAGCTCAATCAGAGCTAGTGATTATAGGCAATAGTAAAACAGTATTTTCAGAACTCAACACACGTATTATCAGTCGAATTTATACTGGTAAAATAATAGAAATTGAAGGGATTTCCGTAATACCTATTAATAGCACTCAGACAACTACTTTAAGAAATAAATTTTTAGAAAAGTATTTGTCACAGGATGAAAATGAATACTCGGCATATTGGACAGTGAGGCGCTTCATTGGTAAGGGAACCCCACCTAAAGAATTGGCATCAGTAACAGATATTATTAATTACGTCGGTGAAACCCCCGGAGCAATAGGTTATATTGACACCGATTCAATCTCTGTCCCTAACTCTGTAAAAATAATAAATCAGTAGATCATTAATAACTTTACGACGACAAACAAAGAGCGAACATTAATCTAATACAGAAAGCTTAAATGATTGGTATCAACTGATTTTATATTTTTAACTTCACATTAATACACTAAAGGGCTCTATTGATAGACTCAATATCTTTTAAACGCCTCCATTTAGGTATATGTTTATATTGTTTATCATACAAAATATAAAAATCAGCAACAACTTAGGCAAATAATCTCTAGGTATTAAGATCAAGCTCTAACGCGCACATTATAGTGGAACAGTAAGCTATAAGTTCATGGATGAACTAAAGTAATTTAATGATAAGCAATATGTTTAAGGAAGAAAGTTGAGTAAAAAATATTTTTATTATTATCAAGGACTGATAACAACTATATTGATATCATTGTTTTTTATACCCTCTGCTAACGCTGAAATAAACTATAATTTTTCAGGCTTTGGTACGCTAGGTTATACGCTCTCAGACCAACCTTTTAAGTATCTACAATATATTGATGATCAAGGTACATTTGCTCGCGATAGTCTACTAGCAGGACAACTAGATATTAAATTTTGATCCTAAATTAAGTGCAACTATCCAAGCTAAAGTCGCGGCTAGTGAATCTCAAGAAACAGGTCTTGATGCGGACATTACATGGGCCTTTTTATCTTACCGCCCAACTAATGATTGGTTATTTAGAGCCGGTAAATTACAGATACCGGGTTACCTCAATTCAGTCAATCGCGATGTTGGTGTTACTTATGATTATGCCCGTCTTCCGAGTGAATTTGATTCAACCTCTCCTATTTATAGCTTTCTAGGTGCATCCGTCAGTAAAACCTTTGCTTTAGCTGATAATGAGATCATCATCGACGCCTACGCAGGTAAAACTAAAGCAGCTTCACGATATTATATTGGTGATGATATTGAGGGTTTTTATCAAGAAGGGGCTGATTATTATAAGCTAGAGGTAGAGGTTGTCGGTACTTCAATCACTTATAAAACCACTCATAACACCTATTTAGCTGGGTTACACAGAGCCACTATAAAAAAAGCAAATGGACAACCATGGGTCAAAAAAACAGGATTTACAGACATCATTCCAGAATTGGGAATTGGTTACTATAACGACCAAGAAAATAGTGGTACGACAACAGCTAATAGCTTTGATCTCTATATTGCTAATATTGGGGCAGATATCTATCTCAGTAATGAGGTTAGGTTAGCAGCAGAACTAGCGATTAGAAATACCAATGACATTGAAACAGGCATTAATAGTATTGCAGGTTATATCTCTTTGCAGACAAAAATTAATAACTGGACACCTTATATTTTCTATTCTCAAATCAAAACCATCAGTGATGACTTTAAAGCCTATAGCCAAATAGATAATAACCAAGTACCAAATTATATCCCTTCTGCAAGTGCGATTAATGCATCTCAACACGTCATTGCAGATTCATTTGAAGCCTACGACCAATTTTCTATTGCAATCGGTACGTCATATCGCTTTACCCCCGTTAATATGCTTAAAGCTGAAATTATGATGGTACAAGTCGGTAAGTCATCTAGTTTGTTCGATATTCCATCAGGTGCAGCGTCCAAGGACTATAGTACGACTGTTTTTTCAATTTCTTATAGTTTTGCTTTTTAGGGAGGTAATATGAAAAATAAACTATTCACAATCGCCTCTCTATTCTTAGTATTAATCACCTCTCTACCTGTTAAAGCAGAAGTGGTGATGGTTGCTTACAATAAAACAGATATAGATGGGCTTGATGCACGTATTATTAGCCGACTTTATACAGGGAAAATAGTTGAAATTAACGGCATTTCAGTCACACCGGTTAACCAAGATCCATCAAATCCATTAAGAGAACGTTTTTTACAAAAATATTTATCCCAGAATGAAGATAAATATTCAGCTTATTGGACAGTTCGGCGCTTCATTGGTAAGGGCACACCGCCAAAGGAGTTTTCATCAGTCACTGCTGCAATTGATTATATTATCGAGACACCCGGCGCAATTGGCTATATTGATACGGATTTAGTGGTGTTATCTAGCGACATCAAAATCATCAGCAAGTAGTATTTTTTAGAGTTAACTATTTAAAAAATAAAGAAAGAAGTATTTATCTCAAAACTAAATGTTGAAAGTACGGATATTAGTATTATCTCAATATAGCAATGACTAGAGAACAGTTAAGTTGCTCAGAAATTAATACCTTACTATTAACTTGATACTTTGATTTAAAAATTTTAACTCAAAGACAGAACAACCAATCGACATTAGGTAGGTGCTAATCTCGACGGATGTAAACAATAAAGATGTACTCAAAGTAGTAACAAACGGACTTAACTAAGCACAACATTGGAAATGAAATTGACTACAAAAAAAAACCTTAACTACTGCGCATTAATTAAATGTAATACATTGTTAAAAATGACATTAACATTCACTATCGTGATGCTTTGTCATAGCAATGTGAGTGCTGCAATTAGTTATAATTTTTCTGCTTTTGGGACGGTAGGTTATGCAATATCAGATCAGCCTTACCAATATATTCAATATGTTGATAACGAAGGCACCTTCGCTCGAGATAGTCTGATTGCCGGCCAACTAGATATACAATTCACACCAAAACTAACAACAACCATCCAAGTAAAATTAGCTGCTGATAAGTCACAAGAAAGTGGCATTGCTCCAGAACTTACATGGGCTTTTTTATCTTACCGTCCCAATAATGAATGGGTTATTAACTTAGGTATGTTGCCTATCCCTGGTTACCTTAATTCAGTTAATCGAGATGTTGGAGTCACTTATGATTATGTGCGCCTACCTGCTGAATTTGATTCAAAATCACCTGTTAATAACATACTTGGCGTTTCAATTTCCAAAATAATTTCACTGCCTGATAGTGAATTTATTATCGATGCCTATGCAGGAAGAGCAAAGCATAAATGGCGATACTATATTGGCGATGACCTCGATGAGACATACTCAACCGGGGCTACTTATAATAAAGTCACTTTAGATCTTATTGGTACATCAATTACTTATAAGACGACAGAGAATACTTATCTAGCTGGAATACATATGGCAAGGATCAAAAATTATGGCGATAGTCTATGGCTTAAGGAGATTGGATATCAAGCCTTTTCACCTGATATAGGTTTTTACAATAATTATGCTAGTGATGGTGCAGTCGCAGTTGATAGTTATGATATGTTTATTGCAAATATAGGGGCAGATATACACCTAGGAAACGATTTTAGATTAGCATCCGAGCTGATATTACGGAAAAATATGGATATTGATATTGGCTTAAATACCCTTTCTGGATACGTATCACTTCGAAAAACAATGAATAAATGGACGCCTTATCTGCTCTACTCTCAAATAAAAACAGAGACAGATACTTTAGATACCTACCAAAAAATAAATAATAATGAAATTCCTAATGGCGTACTTAGCGATGCGCAAACACAGCAGATTAATACCTCACAACATGTCTTAGCCGATATTCATCAAGGTTATGATCAGTTTTCAATAGCACTGGGAACCTCTTATCGTTTCAATCCTTTAAGCGTATTAAAAGCAGAAGTAATGTTTGTACAAGTCAATGATGCTTCAAATCTATTTGATATTTCATCTGATTATCAATCAAGCAATTATAACGCAACTATCTTTACTGTTTCTTATAGCTTTGCTTTTTAGGGAGGGTATGTTTATTAATTGAAGTATCTTTATTAACTGAAGTTTCCTTATTAATACAAGTAACAAAGAAAATAGCAAAGGTAGAAATGAAAAAGCCCCGACATAAGTCGAGGCTTTAAAATGTGGCAGGGGTGGAGAGATTCGAACTCCCAACATACGGATTTGGAATCCGTCGTTCTGCCGTTGGAACTACACCCCTGCAGACGAAACGGATAATACCTAAGCAAATTTCAAAGTAAAGCAATTTTTTATGGATATCAACCGACTGATTGTAAAACAATCAATAATTATAATATTTAACAATTAAAGTCATCAATCAATATAACAGCGTTGCTATTAACTTAACTCAAAAAAGCTGTCGCCATTTTCTGATCAGGGACAGAGCCAGAATGTACTAACTTACCATCAATGGAAATAGCTGGTGTAGTAAGCACTCCCGCTTCCATAATAGCTTGTAAATCTGTCACTTTTTCTACTTTAATCGCAACACCTATCGCTGTCGCTGTTTTTTCTAATACCTCCGCAGTTGCAATACAGTTTTTGCAACCAGAACCATATACATTAATATTTTTCATTCTTATCTCCTTTATTTTAAAGATTAATAGCGTTAAATAACCAACCTAATAAACTCAATGCGACTAACAAATATGCTGCAATGATAAATAAAAGCCGTTTGCTCATGACCTGTTTCAGCATCATGAATTCTGGTAAACTGACCGCGACTGCGCTCATACAAAATGCTAATGTTGTACCTAATGGCACCCCTTTTAATAACAAACTTTCTAACACTGGCACTATCGCTGTCGCATTAATGTACATAGGGATCGCAAGTACAGTGGCAAGTGGAACCGACCACCACTGTTTAGCACCTAAATGGTCACTGAACCATTGCGCGGGAATAACGCCATGAATCAACGCGCCAATGGCGACGCCAATAATCACCCACTTCCAAACACGCTTGAAGATATTTAGCGTTTCTTCCTTAGCAAACTGATGGCGCGCTAATAGACTCATTTTATGAGCAATATATTGAACGGGGTTTACCTGTTGTTCCGACTGGTATTGCTTTGCCAAGAATGGTACTAACCAACGTTCAGCTTTGATAACATCGATTAAAAAGCCCGCAAAAATTCCTAACGAAATACCAATAGCAATATAAATAATAGTAAATTTTAATCCTAGCAATGAACCTAGCATGACCACCACAACTTCGTTGATTAGCGGTGAAGTGAGCAGAAAGGCAATCGTAACGCCAAGAGGAATACGGGCCGAGACGAACCCCATAAAAAGAGGAATAGAACTACAGGAACAGAATGGGGTGACTGAGCCAAAAAATGAACCGAGTAAATAACCAATAAAACGATGCTTTCCTTGCAAGTAATATCTTACTTTTTCAGGATTAAGTGCAGCTCTTATGATGGCAATAAAATAAATCAATACCAATAAAAGTACTAATATTTTACTCGTATCCTCTATAAAAAAATGTAACCCATTCGCTAACGGTGTCTCTTTAACAAGACCTAAAAGGTCATAGGTAATGTAATTCGCAAGATAAGTGAACCAGACTAACATTGGCTTTCTCCAACTATTTTGTGCTTATACTCTTAACACGTTTAGTCATCGAAAAAGATGCAGATTTTTTAAATTATTTTTAGGTTGGTTATTTTCTAAGGGTAAAACTACATACTTTGTTATGTTCGAATTTGACTTGGCAAGCACTCACCATTCGTCGCCGTAATCTTTTCCGTGCGCGTTGAATTCTTGATTTAGTGGCGGTTAAGGAGAGCTGTTTTAATTGTGCATACTTAGTTTGTTTCATTCCCTGTATATCGCACAGCTCAATAATCTCTTGATCATCTTCATCTAACTCTAAAATAACACGAGTCATGCAGTGTTGAAGGTCAGTCATAAGCGTTGCATTATCTTGTGAATCTCCTTGAGTTTTATCTTCAACCTCTAACTCAGGTACAGTTATGCGTAATTTAGATTTTCTATAACTGTCTATAAAACAGTTATGTGCGATTTTGAACAGCCAACTTTTTGCATCTTCAATGCTGCAAAATACTTGTTTGTGTTGCAGGGCTTTGATGAAGATGTCTTGTAATAGATCTTGGGCTTGATCTTGGTTACCTGTTTGCTTTATCAGCCAACTTTTTATTGCATATTCGTTATCGTGCCAAGCCTTCATCAAACAGTGCATAAGCACCTACCTTTATCATCTCACTTCAGTTGTCATTAAATAGACATTAACGAAAATAATACTGTACAGCTTCATCAAATAACATTACTTTTTACAGCCTTCAAGATATTTTCTTTAAAAGGACCTAACGACATGAGCACCAGACCACTGATAAAACCCGTCACTCCTAACTTCTCTTCAGGGCCTTGCGCCAAAAGACCAGGATATGACCTAGGGAAACTAAACCAGTCAACACTAGGTCGCTCACATCGCTCCGGTATAGGTAAAAAAGCGTTACAGCAAGTGCTCACCGATACTGCCGAGCTATTAAACTTACCAGCAGGCTACCGTGTAGGGATTGTGCCAGCATCAGACACTGGTGCAATGGAAATGGTTATGTGGTCGATGCTAGGTCCTAGAGCTGTGGATATTTGTTACTGGGAGTCTTTTGGACAAGGCTGGTATGCAGATATCACTAAACAACTAAAGCTAGAAAATGTAAATGAAATTAAAGCAGATTACGGACAGCTGCCCGATTTAAGCCAAGTCAAACCTGAAAATGATTGCATCTTTACTTGGAACGGCACCACTTCAGGCGTCAAGGTTGATAATGCTGACTTTATTAGCGATACACGAGAAGGTTTAACTATATGTGACGCGACTTCTGCTGTATTTGCCATGGATATGCCGTGGGAAAAATTAGATGTAACAACCTTTAGTTGGCAAAAAGTATTAGGTGGTGAAGGAGCTCACGGTGTAATCATTTTAAGCCCTCGTGCTGTTGAACGTTTAGAAAGTTATACTCCGAACTGGCCATTACCTAAGATATTTAGACTGACTACAGATGGAAAGTTAATTGATGGGATCTTCACAGGCGCAACCATCAATACTCCATCAATGTTATGTGTAGCAGATTATCAAGATGCTTTGAACTGGGTTAAGTCGATCGGTGGTGTTGATGCTTGCATTAAAAAATCTCAAGCAAATTTAGCCATATTAAGTGAATTTGTAGCCAAACATAAATGGATCCATTTTTTAGCAGAAAAAGAGAGTATTCGCTCTAATACTAGCGTCTGCTTCTCAGTCGATTTATCTGATAAGCAGTTAAAACAGTTTATTAAGTTACTTGCGGACCAAGAAGTCGCTTTTGATATTGGTGCTTATAAAGATGCCCCAAGTGGATTACGTATCTGGTGTGGTAGCACCGTTGAGCAAAGTGATTTAGAAGCTTTAATGCCTTGGCTTACATGGGCTTATCAAACGATTACTGAAGTTTAATTTTTAAATTATAAGCAATGTAATAAGCAAGCTATAAAGAACGAAAAAATTGAGGTAAAAGTAATTTAACCACGAAGGTACGAAGGGGCAAGAAGCTAAAAATGAAAGTCATAAAATTATTTTTTTAACGATAGTCTTTCTTCGAGCCCTTCATAAAGGGCAGCGCTTCGTGGCTATTTTTCTTGTTAAATCAAAAGTAATTTGCCATCAACACTAGCAATACAAATTTAACAGACAAAAATTTGCTTTAATAAAACACAAAATTCAATACAAGCGGTATAGTTTTTTGCTGCAATGCTGTAACTTACTATTCATAAAAAGGTAATTAAATAAGTATTACTACCTAACCTATTACTCCTGAACAATTAATGAGGTACTCCATGAGCAACAAACAATTCGATTTTGATTACATCTGTATCGGCGGCGGCAGTGGCGGTATCGCTTCAGCTAATCGTGCTTCAATGTATGGTGCAAAAGTAGCAATCATTGAAGCCAAAGATTTAGGTGGCACTTGTGTCAATGTTGGTTGTGTACCGAAAAAAGTCATGTGGCATGGAGCACAAGTAGCCGAAGCCATTAACCTGTACTCTGCGGATTATGGCTTTGACCTTGATGTAAAAGGCTTTAATTGGGCTAAAATGGTTGAAAATCGTCAAGCTTATATTGGTCGAATCCATGAGTCCTATGATCGTGTATTAGGTAACAATAAAGTAGAAGTCATTAAAGGCTTTGCTACTTTCGTTGATAAAAATACCGTTGAAGTCAATGGTAAAAAAATCACTGCAAAACACATTACTATTGCAACTGGCGGCCGCCCTTCTATTCCTAATGTACCAGGTGCTGAGCTAGGTATTGATTCTAATGGTTTTTTTGATATTACCGAACAACCTAAACGCGTAGCTGTTGTGGGTGCAGGTTACATTGCCGTTGAAATAGCAGGCGTATTAAGTGCATTAGGCACAGAAACTCACCTGTTTGTACGTAAAGAATCACCATTACGCAGTTTTGATCCACTTATCGTTGATACCTTAGTTGAAGTAATGGCTGCTGAAGGACCTACATTACATACTCATTCTACGCCAAAACAGATCACCAAAGAAGCAGATGGTAGCCTGACACTTGAACTAGAAAATGGTCAAAGCCACAATGTAGATACGTTAATTTGGGCGATTGGTCGCCACCCTGCTACTGATAAGCTTAATCTTGCAGCAACTGGCGTTGCAACGAATGCAGCCGGATACATTAAAGTTGACCAATACCAAGAAACTAATATTCCTGGCATTTATTGTGTCGGAGATATCATGGAAGGTGGTGTTGAGTTAACACCTGTTGCAGTAAAAGCAGGCCGCCAATTATCAGAGCGTTTATTTAACAACAAACCTGAAGCAAAAATGGATTATGATTTAATTCCAACCGTGGTATTTAGTCATCCACCGATTGGTACTATTGGACTAACCGAGCAACAAGCGATTGAACAATATGGCCAGAAAAACGTGAAAGTTTACCAGTCAGGCTTTACTGCCATGTACACAGCAGTCACTCAACATCGTCAACCTTGTAAAATGAAACTAGTTTGCGCGGGAGAAAATGAAGTTGTTGTTGGCTTACACGGTATCGGTTTTGCGGTTGATGAAATGATCCAAGGCTTCTCTGTTGCAATGAAGATGGGCGCGACTAAAGCAGATTTTGATAGTGTCGTTGCGATACACCCAACAGGCTCGGAAGAGTTTGTTACTATGCGTTAAACACATAGTTTATGGTTACACTTCATAGACATGAGTTAAAAAACTTATAAATTAAAACGGTATCTATACAATTTTATTTTAATCGATACCGTTTTATTTTCATTCCAGTCCACTTTTTATTATTAGATAATCCGTATTTAATCCTCGATTCACATAACAAATCACTTACTTTAGACTGAAATATATTCATTATATTGAAATGAACAACCTGTTATTGAGCTAGTTACACATAGATTATAAGTAACGGGTTTCATCCCCTGCTCTCGATTATATCAAAGCATTCAAGATGCTGATACTTAGCAAATCCATAATCTGCTGCATACATTTTTATAAAGATTATTAGACCTTTAGTCCTCCCATAACTTATATACTGGTTACGAATCAATATGTATGATTCAATCATCAACTCGGACACCATATGATGTGACATGATGCCCTTTCGACGATTGGCTGCATTAACTTTCCATCTAAAAATGTAAAACAAGTATTTTATCTAAATACCTAATTCTCAGTGCTTATTTAGTGCTTATCGAATATTACAACGTCATCCTATATTTAAAATAAGAGTTAGTGCTCCACAGAACAAGCCGTGATGCACACATCCTTATTCCTATTATAAAAGGATAATAAAGCAGCAATTTAATCCGTTAGATCTTTATGTTTATTGAACCTACTCACTTAAGGGCGATACCAATCACACTAATGAACTGATCTATTTCGCTTGTTAAAATAACTTATTTCTTCGTTGTAAGTTTCATAAAGGGAATAGCCATTTACCTCAACCTACGCATTAAACTAAGTCATTTTTCCAGCGCAAAATTTAGAATAATTATTTAATATAATTGATATTAACTAATTTTTTTATCTTGATGGAGATCGATATAAATAAAGCCATGAGAGCTGAGTGAAAGGGCAGCAAACGGGTTATTTCAGGTGATAGTGGATGTAAAACTGAAGTTAAAGCAACGTTTATTTAACGCAAAAAAAAGCGGTTAGATAAACTAACCGCTTTCTATTAGAAAATAAGATTAACGTTATATGCGATTGAAATTAACTCAATTCAGGTAATTTATCGTTATTATCGTCATCATCATCTTCATTAACAACACTAACAGCTTTCACTAGTAGTAGACCTATAGCGAACACGATACCGCCACATAAAACAAAGATTAAACTTTCGCTAAATGTATTTGGCAAGAAGAACATCCCCATAATACCAACACCAGCAATCGCAATTAATTTACCTAACATTGTACGTTGTTTGTTATCAAGGTGAGCTTGAGCACTAGACGTATTATGTAAAGGTGTTGCTAAGTTAGTAAAGAATGTATCAATATCTTTTTCACGATGCTCTGCTAAAGGTTTGTAGAACGCCATCGTAGAGATGAAGAAACCACCAGTAACAACAATATGACCGATTAGACCAAGAGCAACTTTAAGATCTTTCCATTCACGACCAGTTAAAGCAGTATCTAGATTGAACCAGTTTTGAATATCTGCTGCAGAGATAACTAAACCAACGTAATAAGATACACAAGCACCAACAGCTAATGTTGCCCAAGCAGCCCAATCCGGTGTTTTACGAATGAAGAAACCTAGGAACGTAGGTACTGTCATAGGGAAACTGATCAAGGCACCAACATACATCATGGTATCAAATAAGCTCAAACCTTTAAGTGAGTTGATGAATAATGCAACACCAATGATAATTAAACCAAACGCCGTTGAGGTGATTTTAGAACAAGTTACTAACTCTTTCTCAGTTGCTTTAGGACGAACGACAACTTGATAGAAGTTCTTAACAAAGATACCTGAGTTACGATTTAGACCTGAATCCATTGAAGACATTGTCGCCGCAAACATTGCAGAGATAAGTAAACCAACCATACCAGCAGGCATGTACTCATCAACAAAGTATAGGTAAGCATAATCAGCTGCTTTTTTACCCGCTTCAGGGTACATAGATGATAAGTCAACACCAGTAGATGCAAGGAACCAACTTGGTAGGAACCAGATTAATGGACCCATTGTCATTAATACACAAGCTAACAGGGCTGCTTTACGAGCATTTTTTGAATCTTTTGCTGCAAGGTAACGGTATGAGTTAAGCATGTTATTAGTAATACTGAATTGCTTAACAAAAATAAAGAATGACCATATAGCAAAGATACTTAAGTAGTTAATCTCTGTACCAACAAGGAAGGTTACTTCACGTGTTTGCTCAAAACCATCAATGATATTTGAAATACCACCACCAAGATTAAGCGCCACAATCGCACAAGTAATAGTTACAGCCATAATAATAACCATCTGCATAAAGTCAGATGCGATAACCGCCCATGATCCACCTGTTACAGACATTGCTAATACAACAAGTCCAGTAGCCCATATAGTATATTCAATATCAACGTTGAATAGGCCAGAAGCAATTATTGCGAGTGCGTTTAACCAAATACCAGCATTAATAACACTAGTTGGCATACTCGTCCAAGTAAACACTTGCTCATTTTTACTACCAAAACGTTGGCGAACTGCTTGAATTACCGTTACAACACGTAGTTGGCGGAATTTAGGAGCAAAATAGGCGAAATTCATAAAGTAACCGAATGCGTTAGCCATGAAGATAATCGCTACGGTAAAACCATCGTTATATGCTTTACCGGCTGCGCCAGTAAACGTCCAAGCACTAAATTGCGTCATGAAGGCAGTTGAACCTACCATCCACCAGAGCATGTTACCGCCCCCACGAAAGTAATCACTTGTATTGGTTGTAAATGTTCTAAACATCCAACCAATGGCAATAAGGAATAGGAAATAAACTCCCACTACTAATAAATTAAAATCCATATTGATGTCCTTTAGAGTTAATAAGATTATGTAGACCATATAACAGAGCTATGCTTATTTGTATTACAATAGTAGAAGTATGTGATTAGAATCATATTTAATGATGACCGTTTACAAATAACCTAACCTAGATCAAATTCAAGCGGCTTCTTCATAAATGAATAAGTCCTAATATAAAAGAAAGATTTTAAAAAGTACTTATGCAATCACTTTAATAAAAAAACAAAAAATAACATTAAGAAACAATAACTAACAAAAAAAAACAAAAAAAACAAAAAACAATAAAACCAATTTTCATTAACTTTACGCTAATGAAAATTAACTATGTAAGGTTAAGTATAAAGTTTGGTTAGTTTGCGCCAAATGAATAAAAAAGAAAAAATGATGTGATTATAATAATTTGATTAACAATTAAGAGGCTTTGCCACAGAGAGAATAAAAAAACAACACGCAACCGAAAAGTAACACAAATTAAATTTTATAAATGTTATCCACCTCTCTATAAATACCAACACTTTTCATTAAAAACAAAAATAAAACACATAAAGCACTGATATAAAGCATATTTAAAAATCACACCAATACAGAAAGTAATTTAACCATAAAAATAAGAGCCCTATCACAGAACAAAATGACAAAAATTATGTATCCTATTTGTATTATGAAATGCCAATTAAAAATCAGTGTTGAATAAGAGATTTAAGTTTTACTGCTCAAAATGTAACAAAACCTATTTGGTTTTAATTGAATGTAACAACAATCGACTTATTAACAATAAAACTAAAACATAAATTTAACATATCAATATCAATATGGATGATAACAATGAAATTACAAAATAAATTAATATTTGCAGTTGCAACAACCCTATTATCAAGTGCTGCTTCTGCTGCACAAATCGATTTCCGTCATGAATGGCGTTCTCATGATAATAAAGAAGCGAGTCGTGTAAAATTAGGTACTGGCTTCAAAATCGACAGCGTTGATAACCTAAAAGCAAATATAGGTATTGAGATGAAGTTTGCCAGCTTTGACAGAACTAAAACACTGAGCAATACAGAATTGACGGAAACAGAGTTAGACTTAGGTTTAACTTATAAAATGGGTAAGTGGCAAATTAAACCAGGTATGCCGATTGCTTTAACAGATCGTAAAACAACATTTAAACCACAGATTCGTGTTGTTTATAAATCTGATTTCGGTTTAACCACAGCATTACGTTACCGCCATGAATTTGCAAACTATTCAGATCCTACGGATGGGGATACCAACGTTGAAACAGGCTTAAAGGTAAACGATCCAACTAAATCTAAAGTGACATTGACGGGCTCTTATAAATTTGAATCTTTACCCAACTTAAAGTTAAGCTACGAAGCTAACTACATCAAGTCATGGGATAAAGTTAAACAATTTGATAATAAAGATTGGGAGTACGATGCAGGTATTGTTGTCGGCTACCAATTCGGAAATTGGCGCCCATTTGCAGAGATTTGGACTATAGATGAAAGTTCAAGTTCAAGTAGAAGACAAGCTAAATACCGCGCAGGAATTAAATACAAGTTCTAAAGCGATAAAATGATTTGGGTCCTTAAAAGGCGACTTACGTAAAGTGAGTTGTCTTTTTTGCAAAAGATAAATATCAACTTATTAATCTGCACTCAACTATCTCGCTCCTGTTGTTAAAGAGAAAGTTTCACTCCTTGTTAAGTATGCGAAAAAGTTAAAATACTCTGCTGTAATCAAATTTCATATTACGTACGCTCGAATCCGCCCCCTCAAAACATTTTTTTAATAATGCTAAGTACAACTCCCCTGTCGCTAGAGAATCAACCAATGCACCATGTGCTGCATATTCAGGTAAATTATGTCGAGCACGAATGGACCCTAGTCTAAAGTCTTCCGTCTCAGCGCTATCTTTATAAGCATGTAAGGATTTCTCCATCTGTAATGTATCAACCCATAACAGGGGTAATGGCGGTAATTGATACTGTTGCGCAATGTAGTAGTTTAAAAAACGCTTTTCCACGACACTACCATGCACGATAAGCACTTTTCCTACCAGTTCGTCTAATAATGCATCAAGTACCTCAGCCCAAGGTTTACCTTGTTCAAGCATCTCAGGGACAATATGGTTGATCACGGCAGTTTCAGCCTTAATGTTTTCTGCACAATTAATTAAGGTTTCTACTGCTTCAGACAATAACAATTGTTGATTAACCAATGGTAAATAACCAACACTCAATAAAGAGTTATATTTAGGGTCAAAACCAGAGGTTTCAAAATCGACCGAGAGGTAATCAAGCGAAAAAATATCTTCATCTAAACCGGGCAAAGGTGACGATAATAGCGCTTTTATATTATCAGGTACTTGGTATTTATTGAGATAACACTCACGCTCTCGCTTTAATTTATTGAGCGGATGAAAATATTGTAAAATACGACGCATGGTTTCCTTCCATTAATCAATAAACCTAAAATAAGCCTTTTTACTAGCTGTTAAACTTTAGCTTGGTGTAATCTTGCAAGTCTGCAATGATCCTAAAAGCATCTTTTAAATGCTTTCTTTCAAAACTACCAAAGGTTTCAGGAATAATATTATTATCAGGTACTTTACCTTCTTGTAAGGCACTTAACTGATGTGACAAACGTACTTGTGTGAGGAATTGAAATGAACCTTGTACATTTTTAAGCATGTCTTCACTTAATAAATTATGTTCATAAGCATGTTCAAAACGAGCCATTGTTTCTGCTTTTTCTGACCCCGATGACAACCCGTAAATACGCGCTAAATCAACCAACAAATTAATCGCAAACTTTTTAATATTTAAGGTTTTAGAGTTTTCACCACTTTTCTCTAAGACTAATGAGTTAAAAATACCTAGCGGTGGACTCACTGATACAGAATCTCTGACCATTGAAGATAGAAAAACATTAGAAGACTTAATACTGGAAAATAAATGTGCTTGAAGTTCCTTGTTGAAGCTTTCATTGCCATATAGCCAACGAGTTTCTAAAAAAACAGTGACATTTAAAAGACTCTCGTACTCTGGATTAGCTACCCACTTATTATAAGAGGCTTTCCACACCTTCAATGGTACACACCATTTAGGGTTAACCGCCATGAATTTACCACTACACAGGGGGTAAGCACACGCATCTAGCGCATTACATACCCACATCGCAACACCTTGAAAATAAATACGATCCGCGCTCGTTGCATCATCAGACAAAATAATTGCATTATCTTGATCTGACAACATATGCACTTCATTACGCGCATGGGAGCCGGCCACAATCCAAGCAAATTCACAGGGAGGTTTGCCAAAATGACCTTCTGCTATTTGTAATAAACGGCGATTATAAGCATCCATGATCATGGTCATAACATGACCAATAATATCGCCACTAACTTTGCCTTCCACTAATGCTTCAAAAATAGCTTGTCGCTCGGGTGTCAGTTTTGTCAGGTCTGCGACACTATTGGCGTATTTAATTTTTTCAATTAAAAATACCGCCTGTATTCTATTATTTCGGACTAAATGTGTTGTTGTCAGCACGCCTAGTACTTTATTCCCTTCAACAACGGGTAAACTGCGTACATTATTTTGCATCATGATTGATGATGCCTTAAGTACTAAGTCGTTTGGTCCAATAGTTAGCGGATTGGGTGTCATGATCTCTTTGACTGGGCGGTTATAATCCAATCCAGCGACAATGACCCGTTTAGTCATATCACGGTCGGTTATCAAACCAACAATTTCACCATTTTCAGTGATCACCGCCGTTGGTGAGCACACAGCCATGATCTCTTCAGCGACTTTTCTGATCGGTGTACTGGAGTCGGCGACTACAATTTTATCACTGGCGACTTCAGAGACTTTTTTAACAAAAATACCTTTCTCACTATCTGACCAGACAACATCGAGTGCGGAATGCAAACGCACTTGAACGTTACCAGCAAAGTGTTCTGCAAAGTCGGGATACTCTTCTAGTAATCGTAATAAGTCTGAATGCGGCACCAAATAAAGCAGGGTATTTTCAATAGCAATGGCATTGTAATCTTGTTGAGACTCTTTATGTTTATCCAAAAAAGTAAAACCAAACAGATCTTCAGGCCCTAATTTAGCTCTCAACATGCCATTATGCTTACGTTGTTCCATGGAGCCAGTACGGATCACATACAGATAACGCAGCTCCTGATCTCCACCAAATTGAATTTGTTCACCTTTCGCCAAATAAGTTATTTTTATACAACAAGCTATTTTACGCTGTAAATCTTTTGGCAATTTGTCAAAGGGATCAATTGTAGCGATAAAGTCATGAACATTGGGGATCAAAGTTTGAGGCATAAATAGTCCTTTAAATGACATCAATAGATTAAACCCAAAAATCATCTCTAGAGCAGTGAATCTTCCGAGGTTATTTTCAAGTGATTTGTATAAGATACAATCTATATAATTGAGTAAGTTTATATAAAGTAATGTTATATAAACAGATGGTAAGCTTACTAGAAACAGCGAAAGAGAGTCTTTTTAAAAGTTAACTAAATTATTTTCTGCTTCTTTTCAAGCATACTAAATGTTTTCAGGCATACTCATTTTGAGAATAGAGGTATAGGCACCTAAGTATCTAAATATCTAAATATCTAAATATCTAAGTATCTAAGTATCTACCTAAGCAAGGCACCCACTATAAGGCCCTAAGGCTTCTAATAGCTTTTCTAATCACTGTTTAGTAATCGTTAACAGTACACTAAGACTAAAAACTAACCTTTATCTCGCACTCAAAATAAAATATTATAATACAATATAAAGTATCTTAGTCAGTACTCGGTAAGCGACGCTTACTTTTACTTAACAGCTCTACATTTGCTTGACGTGCTTTGTTTGCGTCTCCAGCCATGATTGCAGAATAGATAGCTCGATGCTCTCCGATACAAGTGCTGCCTTTAATTGAAGAATGAGCAATGAAGCTTTTAAACATGGTGCAGAGAACATTTGCAAGCGGTAAATAAAAACTATTTCCCGTAGACAAAAATATCAATCGATGAAATTCCATGTCAGCTTCAGTCCAACGTTCAAGGTCAAAGTTTTTAGATATATAATCCATCTGCTGAAATGTTGCAGACAATAAAATACGTTGCTCTGCGGTTGCATTCTCAGCAGCTAAGGCTGCAGCTTCGGGCTCTAATGCATTACGCAGTGATAAAAAATCTCGATAAACAGCATTATTATCACCAATACCTGTCAACCAATCTAATAGTTGTGAGTCTAAAAAATTCCAGTTTTCTCGGCTTGTTACACGCGTTCCAACCTTAGGTTTTGATTCCAACAACCCTTTTGATGTGAGCAACTTAATTGCTTCACGCAGCGAGGTTCGGCTGACCTTAAACTGCCCGCATAGTATCATTTCACCTGGAATTATTTCATTTTCAGCTACTTCTCCTGAAAGGATTTTACGAGCGATCTCACGTGCAACTTGCACATGTAGGCTACGTTTACCCCCAGCGATTTCTTCAAATGCATTATGCATAAGGTCTCTTCCTTTAATAAAGTCACTCAATAGTAATACAAATAGCTTGAGTTTCATATACACAAATACTAAGGCTATTTACCTTCTGTGATTTATGTAGGTAAATAACTTTTATCTTTTGTAGTATTTGTGAACTAATACTCAGGTATAAATAAACGAATGACGCTAAAGGCAATCATGAATATCATCGTTACTGTGAAAAATAAATCCCCCATTTCATTAAATAACCTTAATTTTAAATAATGAAAGCGTCTTTATATTTAAATTCATAAAGTTATATGACTTATTATACAGTACCGCTAGTTTTGCGAAGTTCAAGACAATTTAATGAATTAACAATGGATGGTTGCGAGATAAATCAACGCAGAAATTCACGGAAATAACGGTATTGTATGGTTTTGCTTATCCAGAGTTGAGGTTAGATAGGTTAACTGAGTTTTACCAAGAGAAAATAACCAATAAAAAGCCCACAATGAAGTGGGCTTAAGCTTGCTGTTTCGTCTATTAATGGATCAGCATCGTAAATGCTTATACAGAAAAAGGATATTTAATCGCCTCATGACATTGGTAATTAAGCACTTCAAAGTCATCCATCGTTACCCAAGTTTCTAAGTCTTCAAGGGATGTAATTTCCGGATTAATCTTTAATTGCGGAGATGGAAATGGCTCTCTTTTTAATTGTACCTCTTGCATCAAGCTTAATTGGTCTTCATAAATATGTGCATTAACAATTTTATGATACGCCTTACCCGCTTTTTTACCGGTGATCTGCGCCATTAATGCTAAGAAAGCAAAGACTTGCACTTGGTTAAAATTAAGGCCAAGCGGCACATCACACGAACGCTGATAGCTAGTCAGGTGCAACGTATCCCCTAACAACGAAAAAGTGTGCGTGTGCATACATGGACGAAGGCACCCCATATCAAACTCACCGGGATTATAAAAAGTAAGTATCTCAGCACGATCATCGATACCATTTCTTAAGTTATCAACAATTTTTTTTAATTGATCTAAGGTAGTTCCATCGGGTTTTGCCCAAGCGCGCCCTTGCACGCCGTAGACTCTCCCCATATCATCTTCACCTTGACGGTATTTATTATTTAACCATGCATCATTTAAATTAGCATTTGCATCCCAGGTTTTTGTGCCTAAAGCACGGAAATCTGCGGCATTATCATAACCACGGATATAGCCTAAAAACTCAGCAATCGCAGATTTATAAAAGCTTTTACGGGTAGTGATCATTGGAAATTGATTATTGCCTACATCATATTCTAAATCCGCATTGATCACAGTTAAACAGCGTTTGCCCGTGCGTTCATTTTCAATCCAAGTGCCTTGGTCGATAATGCGTTGGCATAAGTCTAAATACTGTTTCATTGATTGTTACCTTTATTTTTTTTAGATTGATTTTTCTCGGCTTGTATCGGGTTAACTTTGTAAGCATAAACCATCAAAGCAGAACCGATAATAATCATTGGTAAAGACAGTATTTGTCCCATACTCAATCCTAGTGTCAACAAGCCAAGATGTGCATCTGGTTCACGGGCAAATTCAATAATAAAGCGGAATGTACCGTAACCTAATAAGAATAAGCCTGCGACTGACCCGGCAGGTTTTGGTTTACGAATAAACAGCAATAAGATAATTAATAGTAATACACCTTCTAATGCGAATTCATATAATTGCGAAGGATGACGAGGCAGTGGGCCAGCGTTGTGGAAGATAATGCCAAAAGGAGAATCAGTAACGCGCCCCCACAATTCAGAGTTGATAAAATTACCAATTCGCCCAGCCCCTAAACCAACGGGTAACAATGGAACAATAAAATCTCCTACCGATAAAATAGAACGTTGCTGACGTTTAGCATAAATAATAATAGCAGTGACCACTCCGATAACGCCACCATGGAATGACATGCCGCCTTCCCATATTCTAAATAGGTATAATGGATTATCTAAGAAAGTAGGGAATTGATAAAAGAAGACGTAACCAATTCGACCACCAAGAATAACGCCCATGAAACCTGCAAATAAAAGGTCACTTGCTTGTTCACGCGTCCAAACACCCTTGGAGTTATCACAAACTCTATTTGCCATCCAAAATGCATAAGCAAATCCAACAAGGTACATCAATCCATACCAGCGGATATCTAAAGGGCCAAGACTAATAGCAATCGGGTCTATATTGGGTAATACATAATGAGATGATGACATGTTTTACTCTGGTTAGTGATTTTAATGGCAGTATCATAACGTAATCACGGCATTACCTTAAGTCGTTTTATATGAATGATGACCGCTTTGATTATAACTAGGAGATAAATTTAAAAGATAACCTTAACCTAGATACCCCCACCTAAAAATCAACAATTATTCAACAACTTTATTACAACTATTTGACCGCTTGGGCGTATTAACGCTTTTATCGCTTAATTATTTAAAAAACAGCAATTACAGCACTATATTGCGACTAATTATGCTATTTTCTTTGCCAAATTCTGATCTGTAATAATTTCGCTTATAAATGAGTTGTTACAATCCCCTAAATCAATATTTATAAAAATAACGCTGGTTATAGCTTAATGTTTTAATTGAACATTTGAGCTTTAATTGCCTTTAAGATAAAAAATAGGACATATTTATGAGTTCAACCCCTACTCTTCTCCAACGCATGATGAATGGCAGTTTAGTATTACAGATTGTTATCGGTATTATCGCTGGAGTCTGCCTTGCAACGATTTCGCCAAGCAGTGCTACTTCTGTTTCTTTTCTTGGTGGATTTTTTGTTAGCGCACTAAAAGCTGTTGCTCCTATCCTTGTTTTTATTTTAGTTGCATCATCCATTGCCAACCAAAGTAAAGGTACGCATACCAATCTTACACCTGTTATTCACCTATATTTAATCGGTACTTTATTAGCAGCAATAACAGCAGTCTTATTTAGTTACGCTTTTCCAACAGAGCTAGTACTCATTACCACTGATATCAACGCTACACCGCCAGATGGTATTTTAGAAGTATTAAATACACTGCTATTTAAAATAGTAGATAACCCTGTGAATGCGCTATTAAAAGGTAACTTCATTGGCATCTTGGCTTGGGCTATAGGTTTAGGGCTAGCACTTCGACATGCAAAGCAATCGACTAAAGATATTTTGCATGACCTAGCACACGGCGTATCTAAAATTGTACAGCTGGTTATTCGCTTAGCACCACTTGGTATCTTTGGTTTAGTGGCTGCGACTTTTGCTGAAACAGGTTTTGATTCGTTAATTGGTTACTCGCATTTATTAGCAGTATTAATCGGTTCAATGTTGTTTATTGCTTTGGTTGTAAACCCAATTATTGTGTATATCAAACTAGGTACCAACCCTTACCCATTAGTCTTTCAATGTTTACGTGAATCAGGTGTAACCGCATTCTTTACACGTAGTTCTGCAGCTAATATTCCGGTTAATATGGCTTTATGTAACAAATTAAAACTGCATGAAGATACCTACTCTGTATCTATCCCATTAGGTGCAACTATTAATATGGCGGGTGCTGCGATTACTATTACGGTATTAACACTTGCAGCAGTGCATACGCTAGGTATTGAGTTTGATATCCTAACGGCTATTTTATTAAGCGTTGTAGCGGCTATTTCTGCCTGTGGTGCATCAGGTGTTGCCGGTGGTTCTTTGTTATTAATTCCATTAGCATGTAGTTTATTTGGTGTGCCAAATGAAATTGCAATGCAAGTGGTTGCAATAGGATTCATCATTGGTGTGGTACAAGATTCAGCTGAAACTGCGTTAAATAGCTCAACAGATGTTATTTTCACTACTGCTGCTTGTCGTGCAGAAGAAGCAAAAGAGTTAGCTGCTCAGTCATAAGTTCCCCCTAGTCGCGCTATTACATTTACACTTGCTACATAGCGCGACTAGCTAGAAGCATCAACGCTAGCAGAGCAAAAATGGACACAATAAAGTTAATATCATGAAGTATACTTACTGGCTATTGCGTTCAGAATAATGCGTTATAAAAGAAAAAACCGAACTAATTAGTTCGGTTTTTTTTATTTTCTTTTCATTCCCTTTTTATAGTAATCACGGTTTAAATGTTTATTTCTTACCTGCTCGAACAAATCCACCTAGACCTTTAGCATCTAAATAATCAATAAAGGTTTTTTTAATAAAGGCACCATCATGCCCCTTTAGTGCAACTTGTGTACAGGCTTCTAACTCTGGGATGGTCACTTTGTTAAGTAAATATTTAACCTTATTAATATTAAAAGCATTCATACTTAGTTTTCGATACCCCAAACCTAACAACATTAATAAGCCGATCGGATCCCCGGCAAGCTCACCACAAATACTCACTTCAATATTATTTTTTTGGCTCTGTTTTAAAATAAACTGCATCGCTTGTAGTACTGCAGGATGATAACTATCAAATAGGTCTGCAACACGACTATTATTACGGTCTACAGCCAATAAATATTGTGTTAAATCATTAGTCCCAATAGATAAAAAGTCCACCAGCGGGGCCAATTGATCAATAATAAAAATAGCTGAAGGCACTTCAATCATTACACCAATATCAGGTAGAGGAAATTGTTCAGTAGTTAAATGTTGCTCCCAACAAATCTCTTGCCATGCTTGTTCAATTAAACGCTTCGATTCTTCCACTTCCCCTACAGATCCCACCATCGGTAACATAATACGTAAATTCTGCGTATTAATACTAGCGCGTAACATGGCACGGATTTGAATCAGGAATATCTCAGGGTGGTCCAATGTTAAACGAATGCCACGCCAACCTAAGAATGGATTTTCTTCAGTGATCGGGAAATAACTGAGTTGCTTATCGCCACCAATATCCAAGGTGCGCATGGTTACCGGCAGATTTCTGTATTGTTCAAATAAAAGTTGATATGTGCTGACTTGCTCTTGTTCTGTTGGAAACGCGCTGCTGAGCATAAAAGGTAGCTCGCTGCGGTATAAACCAATGCCAGAGAAGTTTTGTTCTTTAAACACGTCCGGAGTGGTGTTGAGCCCCGTATTCAGTAGCACTTCAATCTCACAGCCATCTTTAGTCATCGCAGCTTGATTTGCACCTAATTCAACCAGCGCTTTCATCTCATTTTCTTCATCAAGCAGTATTTGATATTCTGCAATCAATGACGCTTCTGGTTCAATAATGATAGTGCCAGCATAGCCATTAATAATAATATTTTTATGTGCTAAATTTTTAACTCTTAAAGATACCCCCAATACAGCAGGGATCCCTAATGCTCGCGATAAGATTGCAACATGCGAGCTCAAACCACCTCGCACTGAAATAATACCTTTTAATTTATCTGGCGGGATCATTGCTAGCATCGAAATAGTGACTTCTTCAGCAACGAGAATAATCTCTTCAGTAAAGTCTTGCTTTTCATCATCACGATTTGAGAGATGGTATAATAAGCGCTGGCCAACATCTCTAATCTCTACAGCCCGTTCTCTTAAGTACGGGTCACTCATACTCTCAAATTGCTGAATATAATTTTCAGCAACGGTTTTAACTGCACTTTTTGCAGTTAATTTTTGTTGTCGAATCTGTGTTTCAATCGCCGTTAATAACGCTTTATCTTTTAATAAATGTCCGTAGACATCAAATAGCATAAAAGCATCTTTGGATACTTGCTCTTTAAGCGTAATTGATACTTTAGAAAACTCATCTGCACAAGCTTGCACTGCATTTGTGAAAGATTGCATCTCCAGATCAGGAGTTTCACTTAACTCAATTCCCACATCACTCAACAATAAATGGGCTTGTAAAACATGGGCTTTATTAATTGATATACCAGAACTCGCTGGGCTACCTTGTAAGTGCACCGAGCGATTTTTGGGCGCCTTTTCATCGGGCAAATCTAATAAAGTTCCGCCTAATACGCTACCTAGGTGGACAGCTAAGGTCACTAAAAATGATTCTTCTAACTCATTAAACAATCGCGGTAATCGCTGCTGAGCAACTAATACACCTAATACTTGACGTTTATGGATAATAGGGACGCCGAGAAACGAACTAAATTGTTCTTCATTACTGGATGGTAGATATTTAAATTGAGGATGTTCAGAAACGTTTGCTAAATTAATCGGTTCACCTTTTTGATAAACCAGACCAACAATACCTTCATTAAAATTAAAATGCGTTGCACCAACGACTTGGCTATCTAGACCTTCACTTGCCATCAATGTCAGCTTTTGAGTTTCTTTATTAGTAATAAAAATAGAACAACAATCCAAGATCATTGTACTTTTGGTTTGCTCTACTAATAAGTTCATAGCATCAGAAAGTGTACTTGCCTCACCGAATTGCTCTACGATTTGACGAAGTTGGCTGAACATAAAACTCTCCTATTAATAAGGGAAGAAGCAATTACTTGAAGGAACCTCGGCGAGGTCGTTTATTTCTCTTTTTATCTGATTTGTGCATTAATGAAAATGCTGCATGACAAAATTCAGCGAGTGCTCTTCGGTATACATCGCGTTTAAATGAAACTACTTGTCGAACGGGGTACCAATAAGTAACCCATCGCCAGTCATCAAATTCGGGATGGCCGCAAGTGTCAAATCCAATTTGCTCTTCTTCTGTTATCAATTGTAATAAAAACCAGCGTTGTTTTTGGCCAATGCATATAGGCGCGGGAGACTCCCAGCGTACTAAACGTTTAGGTAACTTATAACGTAGCCACTGACGGCTACTTACGACTACTTTTACATGCTCAGGTTTTAAGCCGACTTCTTCATATAACTCTCGATACATAGCTTGTTCAGGTGTTTCACCTTCTTTAATTCCACCCTGTGGAAACTGCCATGAATGTTGACCGAAGCGCTTAGCCCATAAAACTTGACCATTTTTATTACAAATGATGATACCTACATTGGAACGATAACCATCAGCATCAATCATTAAAAACCTTAATAAGGTTAAGATCCATCTTCATTTATACACAAGTAAATAGGCGATAACACGGGATGGATGAAATTATAATTATGGATGCATTCTTTCACAGAAACCCTTTACCATCAAACCGATAAACGCTAAAAAAATTAATCGATACTACCTGCATCACGTTTACGTAAAGTGTACTGTGAAATATATCCACTAAATCTGTGCATAACTATGTGCACAATTAAAATTTAATAAAAGATCTAGAAAAAGACATAAACTTCAAGATCTTTATTTAATTATTTTACCAATAAATTTTTCAATATAAAACAATAAGTTACCTTTTAAAGATAAACTACCACCTTTTGACCCTGTCATTAGATCCAGTATTTTTAATTCACAACCCAATGTGAATATCTTACACGTTTAAAAAATAGTCATTATCAATTTTAGTGCCATTTTTTGTTTAAAAAATAAACACTAAAACAATTTATTAGCCTACTTTAAGTTCTTTTTTAAAATAAATCTTAGGATCTTATGATCTATTCAGTTATCCACTAAAATTGTGCATAACTCTGTGTAAGTTCATTTTACAACTATGAATAACCCCAAATAAAAAAAACACGTATAATAAATGGGTCTATGTTTTTAAGCGGTTAAGAGAGTACCTATGAGGCCAACACCCCAATCAGAAGCTGAATTATTAACCTATTGCGAAGCTATTGCGGGCTATTCATTATCAGAATTAGCAGAGATTGCTAAAATTGATGTGCCTGAAAACTTGCGTAAAAATAAAGGTTGGGTTGGACAACTTATTGAATGGCACTTGGGTGCGGCGGCAGGCAGTAAACCAGAACAAGATTTCAAACACTTAGGGATTGAATTAAAAACAATCCCTATTGATAGTCAGGGTAAAGTTTTAGAAACAACTTTTGTTTGTAGTACCCCCATTCTACACACAACACACTTAACTTGGCATAACAGTAATATACGTAATAAGTTAAGCAAAGTATTATGGCTTCCTGTACAAGGTGAACGAAAAATCCCTCTTTCAGAACGTATTGTTGGTAACGGTTTTTTATGGACAGCCTCAAAATTACAAGAACAATTAATGCAGCAGGACTGGGACGAGCTAATGGAGAAAATAGCATTAGGTCAAATAGAAACCATTAGTGCTCGAGATGGGCAAGTATTACAATTACGTCCAAAAGCAGCAAATGGTCAATGCGTTACCGATGCATACGGTGAGCAAGGACAACTCATTAAAGTCCGCCCTCGTGGTTTTTACCTTAAGAAAGCGTTTACGCAAGAGATTATTAACCATCAATTTAATCTAAATTAACTTTCATCGAATAGATGACTAGAATTTATACAGTGTTTAAAGTAAATTAAATACAGGATAATACCTTTAGGGAGCAACAAGTATGAGCATTAAAAAACAATTTTTAAAAAATAAACCAATCGTTAAAGTGACTTTTGAAGTATCAAAAGAGATCGCAAACGGGGCAGCAAGCATTGATTTGTTGTCTGAACATAATCAATGGCAAGCCATTGAACTGAAAAAGTTTAAAAATGGTAAATTCAAGGTTGCTGAAAATATTTCAACTGAAGAACGTGAAGGTTTACAGTTTATTTATAAAGTGACTTCTGAAACGGGTGAAGAATCAATATTGCTACCTGATGGTGCTGATAATTACGTTGATAATGGTATGAATGATGGCGGTAAGAATGCAGTGATATTGCTTACAGAATAAGTCCTTTGTTGTTTTACAGTTATTCGTAAAAGTCGCTTTTGCGACTTTTTTGTTACCTTTTCAGCCCCCTAAAAACCAGACTAAAAGCAAGTAACAGCTAAAATCAATATTTTGGGATAAAAGTAGCACAGTATTTAATGTTGATATTTACTGCGATCACCAAGATCATAATGCAGCGGCATACGTAACTTTTTGTAGGCCATGTAAGCAGTGATCAGTGCGCTCACTATTGCAAAAATAGCAGCAATTACGGTTTTTGAAAAAAACACACCATAGTAGAAAGCACAAAATAACAAGGGATTGATTTTCACTATCATTAGTGAAAAGCAAAAGCTTTCTTTATAACTCACACCTGCACAACAAATTAATAGCGCCCCTAGGCTTAAATGGGTGATAACTTGTCCGCTACTAATAAAGCTTAAAGAAAGTAACCACACACCTAACCATGCACTAGTAACTAGAATGTAACGAATATTTTTATCATAAATATGTAGATTAGCGGCCAATAATAACACCGAAAAAGCCATCCACACTAAGCCATGTTTGTACCATACAGGGTAATACAATTGCTGCAGCGCTATCGTTAATAAACTAATCGTTAAAAAGACCATGCCAGCGCGATAGCTAATGATACTCATTTTATCGAGCAAGGTAAGTTTTGCTTTAACTTTAATGTCAGCCATTTATATGCTTTCTTTATAAATAGTAATACAGTTTCTACCGTTCTTTTTACTCTGATACAAGGCATCATCCGCCTGCTTAATAAGCCGCTCTACTGAGCTTCTTTGATCAGGTACTACTGCGCTAATGCCAAAACTCATTGTGATAATTCCCCCAGGATTATGAGAATGAGTAATGTGACTCTCTTTTAACGCTTGTTTTATTTTATTAGCAATTTGTCGGCCATCCTCAGCATTGCTATTGGGTAATAGAATCACAAACTCTTCTCCTCCGTAACGCGCACTTAAATCGGCACTACGTGTTGTTGATTGCTTGATCAATGCACTAGTAATGCGCAGGCAGTGATCGCCATGTTGGTGTCCATAAATATCGTTAAACTGCTTGAAAAAGTCGATATCAGCAAGAATTAAACAAAGCGAACCCTTTTCTCGTTGTAGACGCATCCATTCTTTGGCAATAGTTTGATCAAAGAAGCGACGATTAAACAATCCAGTAAGACCATCCTCCTGCGATAATTGCTGTAGTGATTTATTAACCGAAATCAGCTCAGCGGTACGTGACTTAACCGTTTTTTCTAATTGATATTTAGCTTTGTACAAATTCAAATACAGTGCACTTTTATTAACTTGTAGGTCATGTAATCGATAAGCTAACGCTAATGAGAAGACAACTAATTCAATCAGCGATCCAAGCATAAAACCATAACGAGTAAAGAAGTTAAAAGGTAAAACCCCAGCATTTACGCCTGCAACAGCAAACACTCCTAACGCATACCAACTCAACCCAAACAGAGCATAATTAGCGAGTGGTACTTTTTTAAAGTAGGCAATAATATTCACTAATAATAGAAATAAAGTGCTTGGCATGGCGATATAGATAATTAAATAATAATAATGAGTGTTGATACCGCTAACCACACTTTGCAGGATAAACATGGCCATCAAGAACTGTAAACAAAAGTCTATTTTTGGCAAATTACTGCCGGTCTGTAATAATGTTCGAACAAATTGCAATAGAAAAACAAACGAGATGGAAATTGAAATTATATATAAATAGTGCACTGAAGCAGATTCAATAACATACAGATCAAAGCCACTGTACATAAAGACAAAAATAATAAAAGTAAGGCAATACAATACATAATGAAAATATAATTTATCCCTTAATGAGATCAATAAGAATAAATTATAAATAAACATAGCCAAGGACATCCCAAAAAATAACCAGTATCCAGCAATTTCTATTTGTTCATCCTGCGCATATTGATAGGGAGACTTTACCTCAAGCCCGACAGTCACCAAGTTAATCTCGGTATTGATCTTGGCATATATCGTTTTTGTTTCGCCAGGCTGTAATGGCACACTAAAACTCGGTAACCGATTATGAATGCTGCGCTCCGCAACAGGGACTGCTAAACCACTTTGATCATGAAACCATCGCGTATTATTATTTTTAGCTAGGCTCGAATCTCTAACTCGATAGTAAATATCTGCTTGATAGAGAAAGGTTTCATCAAACTTAACGATCCGCTCTATCGCTTGCTCGCTTTGGTTGTGCATTTGAAATACAAACCAATAATTGGCACGTTCAACGGATATATTAATGCGTGAAGTGCTGTTATTTCCATCTAGATTAAGCTCACTAATATCATCAATGGTCATTGATTTAGAGTGATCAATATATAAATGTAATGGGAAATTCTCAGCTAGATAATTAGCTTCTGCAACTTGCAGTGGTTGGTAGTTATGGGCTAAAGAAACAGAACTCAAAAAAAGTGAGTATATAATCAAAAAAATACGTAACATAAAAACCATCCGGTTTATTTTAAACTTTAAAATACAAAACAAAAATATGATTTTAAAGTAAAAATTTAGTAACAAGTAATATATTTTCCAAAATATGCGTTTGCTCCAACTCAATCTTGACTACCACTGTAATAATTCACAGTGTATTATGATTTAAATAAGCAAATCGATTAATAAATAACACCCTCAGCCCACTAGAATATATCTATTATTCAACATAATTAGCGAGTGAGAAGTAATGAATAACATTGAAATCCGCGGTGCAAAAACGCATAACTTAAAAAATATCAGCCTTTCCATTCCTCGCGATAAGTTAGTTGTGATCACCGGCCTTTCAGGCTCAGGAAAATCATCATTAGCTTTTGATACCTTATATGCAGAAGGCCAACGTCGCTATGTTGAATCATTATCCGCTTATGCTCGCCAATTTTTATCATTAATGGAAAAACCCGATGTAGAACATATAGAAGGTTTATCACCAGCGATTTCAATTGAGCAAAAATCAACTTCTCATAATCCTCGCTCCACGGTAGGCACTATTACTGAGATATCAGATTATTTACGTTTATTATTTGCCCGTATTGGCGATCCACGTTGTCCGACTCACGGTGTCACGTTGCATGCGCAAACCGTTAGCCAAATGGTAGATGCTATTTTGGAACACCCTGAAGGAAGTAAAATGATGCTTCTTGCTCCAATTGTTAAAGATCGTAAGGGCGAGCATGCAAAAATATTTGAAAGCTTAGCGGCTCAAGGCTTTTTACGTGCTCGCATTGATGGCGATATTTGTGATTTAAGTGATCCACCAAAATTAGCATTACATAAAAAACATAATATAGAAGTCGTTGTGGATCGCTTTAAAGTACGAGGCGACCTTAAACAGCGTTTAGCTGAATCGGTTGAGACCACATTAGACTTAAGTCATGGGTCTGCAATATTAGCTGACATGGATAACAACCACCCAGAACAACTCTTTTCTGCTAATTTTTCGTGCCCACATTGTGGTTATAGCATTGCAGAATTAGAACCTCGTATCTTTTCATTCAATAGTCCTGCTGGTGCTTGTGAAACCTGTGATGGTTTGGGAGTCGAGCAGTATTTTGATGAGGCACGAGTGGTGACCGACAGCTCACTCAGCTTAGCAGACGGCGCCATTGAAGGATGGAGCAGTAAATCTAATTACTATTATCAAATAATACAAGCAGTCGCTGCACATTATGATTTTTCAGTAAAAAGCCCTTTTAAATCGCTTACCAAAAAGCAACAACAAATCGTTTTAAATGGTTCTGGTGCAGATAAAATTTCCTTCACTTATAGCAATGATAGAGGTGATCAAGTATCTCGTCTGCATTCCTTTGAAGGTGTTATTCCTAATCGCTCGCGTCGCTATAAAGAAACAGAGTCTTCTGCCATGCGCGAGTATTTAAGTAAATACATGAACCGTCAACCTTGTTCAAGTTGCCATGGTTCTCGCTTAAAAGAATCGTCGCGAAATGTATTTATCAATGACGTCAATCTTGCTTATATTTCAGAGCTCTCTATTTCAGATGCAGAACAATTTTTCAGAAATATTCAACTGCAGGGTCAGAAGGCGCAAATAGCAGAAAAAATATTAAAAGAGATTTTAGAACGCCTCAGCTTTTTGGTAAATGTCGGCCTTAATTACCTCAGCCTAGAGCGAAGTGCAGAAACTTTATCAGGTGGGGAAGCACAGCGTATCCGTTTGGCGAGTCAAATAGGCGCAGGTTTAATGGGAGTGATGTACGTATTAGATGAACCTTCCATTGGCTTACATCAACGTGATAACGAGCGTTTACTAAAAACGCTCACTCATTTACGTGATTTAGGTAATACCGTGATTGTTGTAGAACACGATGAGGATGCAATACGTCAAGCTGATCATATTATTGATATTGGCCCTGGTGCAGGTATCCACGGGGGTGAGATAATTGCGCAGGGTAATTATCAAAAAATATTAAAAGCTAAAAACTCACTAACTGCCGATTATTTGAGTGGCCGTAAAGCCATTGAGATCCCTGCGCAACGAACACCACTCACTGGTAAATGGGTAAAACTTAATGCTGCAAGTGCAAATAACTTAAAATCAGTGAATCTAGCTTTACCTGTTGGTGTTTTAACCTGCGTAACGGGCGTATCAGGATCTGGTAAGTCGACATTGATTAACGATACACTATTTCCATTAGCACAAACCAAGCTCAATAAAGCGACCACAATACAAGCCGCTAAGCATAAGAGTATTAGTGGCTTATCACAACTTGATAAAGTGGTTGATATCAATCAGAGTCCAATCGGTAGAACACCACGCTCAAACCCTGCGACTTACACTGGTATTTTCACACCAATTCGAGAGTTATTTGCAGCCACACCTGAATCTCGATCACGAGGTTATAAACCAGGCCGTTTCAGCTTTAATGTTAAAGGCGGACGCTGCGAAGCCTGTCAAGGTGATGGCATGATCAAAGTAGAAATGCACTTTTTACCTGATGTTTATGTGCCTTGTGACGCCTGTAAAGGTCAACGCTATAACCGAGAAACCTTATCAGTGAAATACAAAGGTAAAAATATTCATGAAACCTTAGATATGACTGTCGAAGATGCATTTAAATTCTTTGAACCGGTGCCTGTTATTGCACGAAAATTACAAACATTAATGGATGTTGGTCTATCCTATATTCGATTAGGGCAAGCGGCGACAACTTTATCGGGTGGTGAGGCGCAACGTATTAAGTTAGCTAGGGAGCTGTCTAAGCGAGATACCGGCAAAACGTTGTATATTCTAGATGAGCCAACCACAGGATTACACTTCCATGACATTGCTCAACTGCTAAAAGTGATCCATACTCTGCGCGACAAAGGTAACACTTTAGTGATAATAGAGCACAATTTGGATGTTATTAAAACAGCAGACTGGATCATCGACTTGGGCCCTGAAGGCGGTAATGGCGGTGGTGAAATAATTGCAACCGGCACACCGGAAGAGGTAGTAAAAGTAAAAGGCAGTTATACAGGACAATTCTTAAAAGCGATTTTAGACAAGAAGAAGTAACTCAATAGGGATTATTTATGAATTGGTTTCAAGAAATAAATAATCGCATCACAAGCAATCCTAGATAAGTATGAGAGATAAATGGATTTACAACAAAAATTAACGCGCACATTTTTTATTAGTTTTACACTTTTAATGGGATTCGGAGCGCATTACTTCCAACATAATCAAGGGGGAAGTGGCTTAGAACTTGCGGTTAATAATGTGGTATGGATATTTTTCTCTCTATTAATCGGGTTAGGATTATGGAAAATAAGTGCACAACAAAAAATAATTTACTCTAAATATACAGCCATTATTTTTATTGCTTTAGGATTATTATTTGTACCTGTTTTCTATCCTAACAATGTCTTAGCAGATCAAAGTTATACGCGTTTATTAGGTCTATTTGCAGGTATTTTACTGTTTCTCAGCCTGCAACAATTTAACTTTACTCGACCACAAGTCGAAAAGCTCTTATTGCTGATTGTGTTAGCAGGTTTAATACAAGCTTGTTATAGCCTGATGCAAGATTATTTATTACCCGCCGACAACTACTTTGGTTACAACGTAGGTTATGGCCGCCCCTATGGAATTTTCCAACAACCGAATGTGTTAGCTAGTTTTATGGCGACAACACTTATCCTGAGTGGCTATTTACTACAGAAAATAAACAATAAAAAGCTTCATATCTTCTTATTACTCACTGCAATGCTAAATATTTGGGTGATCACCGTTGCCATGTCTCGCACTGGTTATTTAGGCACAGTGATTGCTCTTTTGTTACTTGCACCTTGGGCGTGGCAAACAAACAAAAAACGTTTAGGCTTATTTTTACTGGCTATTGTATTAGGTACAGGCTTTGCTTCCATGAAGGGCGATGCATTAGGTGCTCGTAATGTAAGTAGCCTTGCAGAAGGAGGTCAACGACTGGTCCACTACAGTAATAGCTGGGATATGATCAAAGAAAAACCTTTGCTCGGTTACGGATACGGTAGTTTCGAAAAAGAATATTTAATTCATACCGCAGAAAAAGTAAAGAATGGCCAATCGAAGCCTGAAGTCTCAGTACTGACACATCCACACAATGACCTACTTTTTTGGGCAATTGAAGGTGGTGTTGCTCCTATACTGGGCATATTACTGCTCGTGTTCACTTTTATACTTTTATTATGCTCATTTAAGTTAAACAAAGCGTTAGCATTATTGGCTTTAGTGGTGCCGATTGCTGTACATACTCAAACAGAATATCCCCTCTATCATTCCGCCTTACATTGGCTAGTATTGATAGTATTGGTTTTTTATGTTGATTACGAATCCGAGACAACGCATCAAAAACGCTTTACCCCGACTTTTTTCCTGCGTGTTACGGGCACCTTAATTCCACTTTTCACTACCATCTTTATGGTGACCAACCTATTCACTATTTCAAAAATAACTGAATTTGAGCGCAGTAAAAATCCAGATATTCGTATATTAATGCATATTGTTAATCCACTTGTTTTTGATACTAATTTCACCTTTCATCTTTACAACTTCCGCTTGAACGGTGCGATACAAAATGATAATAAAACAGAAATAAAACAAATTATTAACGAATTAGAGACAACGGTTTATCGCTCTCCAAAACCTTTTTACTTTCATATTTTATATCTCGCTTATAAACACAGTGATCAACCAGAAAAAGCATTGCAAACATTACAATATGCTCGATTTTTATATCCTAAAGATAAAGGTCTTAAAAATGCAGATGCAGTGGAAAAAGAAACGTCTGATGCGGTTTCAACTGCTTTAACAACTGCTCCAGCAAAAACCACCAGCTCGTCACTAGCAAACTCAGAAGCCAATACACTGAATATTGAAAAGGGTAATCAATAAATATGTTGAAGGTATTAAGAACAATCTTCAGGGTTAGATTAAAGCATCAGTCAGGCGTTGATTTAGGCACCACATTGACCGCAATGTTACATTCATTAGCGCCATGTTTATTGGAGCGAAGTTCATTGACGTTACGTTCGTTACTCTGTTTTTTGACCTTAATCATGAGCGGTCTAGTGTTTACTGCCAGTGCCGACATTTATATGTACACAGACAAAAGCGGAAATAAATTTTTCTCTGAACGTAAGGAAAACAAAAACTATAAGCTGTTACTACGCAGTGATAGCAATAGAGCGCCACCTAGTTTTAAAAATTGGAAAGCGAAGAGTTATACCAATATTGCCATTCCTCGTAATACAACGCTACAGAGAAAATATCACCCTATTATAGTCAATGCAGCCAACAAGCATCAACTGGATCCAGCATTTTTACACGCGGTGATCACCGCAGAATCTGCTTATCAACGCAAGGCAATATCATCAGCAGGTGCTCAAGGATTAATGCAGCTAATGCCTGAAACAGCAAAGCGATTTGGCGTTAACGACCCATTCGATCCCACACAAAGCATTTTTGCAGGTGCGCTCTATTTAAAAACATTATTAAAAGAGTTTCGTAGCAAGGATTTAGCGTTAGCGGCTTATAACGCAGGAGAAGGCGCAGTAAGACGATATAAACGTCAGATTCCACCTTATCCGGAAACACAACAGTATGTCTCCAAGGTACTGACGTTTTATCAATATTATAAACACAATTTGTAGCGGCATTGAGCAGATAAAAGAGGCTCTTGAACGCTTAAAAGATAAGGTAATAAAGCGCGACTTAACTATCTTATCTTTTCAGCAGCACTAATCTACCCTGCTCGTCTGTATTCAAACTGAATGCACAAAAAGTATATTATTGACTAATACGTAATTTGAATTGTTCACGTGTTTTTTGATCTGCTTTCTGGTACCAGTAATCTAACATTTTACCGGCAACATCGACTTCAGACTGAGTACCTGGAGTGGTAATAATTGTCACACGCTGCTGTAATGAAGCAGGTTCAGAGGTCAAATTATAATCTTTCATTTCTGCCACTAAATCGCGGTCAAACTGCATACCATTTTTCAATAGTTTACCCTGCTCAAATACCACGTTCTGTGACTGGCTGTCTTTTAAGCTAATACTCGGCTTTTCATTAAACGCATCACGTTCAGCTTGCGATGTTAATTTAGGAACGCTCATCACATAATTATCATCCTTTCCCGCAAAGGTCATAATGATAATATCAGAGGAATAAAATACATCATCTCCCCCTACGCGATAACGATCTTGATAACGAAATGCGATTTGGTTTTGACCATTTTTTAATAACAACGGTGAAACACTAGATGACTTTTCACCATTAACAAGCTGTAATTTAACCTGTGATGGCATGGTTAACTGGATATCCGCTAACACCTGTGAACTTATGCAACAGGCCATTGCAATGCTCAAAATATTCCATAATTTCATCTTTAATTATCTCCAACTAAAACTAAAAAAGCACTCAAAAAGAGTGCTTTTCAGAATAAACTATCTCGAGAACCATAACCTAGAAGCCGTAACGAGCACCTAGTTGTAATTCATTTTCACGATCGCCAGCAGACATATCGTTATTTAATGCTAATTTGTAACTACCGTATACAGCAAAGTTGCCGACGTAACGTGCATATTCAACGGCAACAAAGTTAGTCTCTAATGATGCAATATCATCAGCTGAATAGTAGCTATATCCAATATTGACTAAGTTACCGTTATCTTCACCAAAGTAGTAACCCGCATAAGCATCTGCAGCAACAAAATCAGAATCTGCAATACCAGCAGCTGAAATATTACCAGTCATGCCTGTCGCTGCGAGGTACACATTATCTTTTGAGTATCGTGCACCAATCATGTAAGAATCAGATTGTCTTTTTTCTGCACCATTATCATATTCTTGGTCACTGCTTGCGATACCTGCAGCTAATTCCACTTCAGGCGATATTTTATAAGCAGCCATTACACCAAAACCATCGGCATTATCATTTGCATTTTGAGTACCAGACACTTGGAAAGTTAATGCATCTGCTTCATAAATATAACGTAATGTGTTTTTTGAACGATCGCTTGATGTGGCTGTATTTTCATTGATATAACCACCAAACGTTTCAGCTACATCGGTAAAGTCAGTTAGGTAGGTAACCGCATTGCTTTGATGACCGTAAATAACAGTACCAAATTGAGTATCGCCACCCACATAAAGATGACGTGTTGTTAGATTTGCTTCATTGTCATCTTTGTTTTCTTTAATTTCAAATTCATAACGACCAAAAACAGTCAAATCTTCATTTAACTTATTTTTACCATTTACATTCAAACGTACACGAGATTTATCAGTGTATTCGCCATCAGTTAGGTTACCACGTACTTCTACACGTCCACCTACATTGAATTCTTGGGCATCGTTTTTGTAAATAGTAGCAGCAGAAAGCGGAGCAGAAAGAATAGCACCAGAGGCAACGGCAATTAAATATTTATTGAATGTCATATTCATTTTCCTATAGTTTAGAATCATTTTTATTGATGATTTTGAGAGATAAGTGCTCGAATAAGCACCATTACTTTAGTCAAAAATGTAGACGATCCGTGTCCCTGTTAAGTAACGCCCCTAACTTATATAAGTTTTAAAAGGAATTCATGAATAAATGATACAAAAACTACAAATAGTGATCTGAATCACAAAAAATAAGAAATTGAAATTTAAGCAATTGAAATATAAATAAAAAGGTGTAACTTTTATCAATGAAAGTAATTGCTCAGCTCGTTAAAAACTAATTGGCTTTCGCGTTTTTTTCGCCGCTATTGGTAATTCTGATTGCTTATCTTGTTTGCTATTATGATTCTTAACCGGTGCTTCTTGTTCCTGCTCTATAAACTCATAATCTGCCGTCGCACCTTGTACTGCAATCTGAAAATATTGCTCATTAAAGTAAATCAGATCGCCCGCATAAACTTTTTTACGCTTTTGAGTTTCAACTTCTCCATTAAGCAACACATAACCTTCTGCGATCACTTGCTTCGCTTCACCACCACCGGAAACAAGATTTTCAATTTTTAATATTTTATATAATTCGATCGGTTCGCGCTTAATCTCTACTAAAGTCGCATAAATCTCTTCTTCTTGTTCAAACTCGTGCTCTGTCATTTTTATTTTCCTTATGTCCGTTATCCATCAAGATACATTACTTTTACATTTTGAGTGGTAACGGAAATAGCCATTATTTTGCAGTTAAACTATGATCCCAGTCTTTCCAGACCACTTCATAACCTTGTTTTTTAACAATCTCCGCCATCATAGCAGGTGAACGCTCATCACTGATCTCAAATTGCTCTAATGCCACCTCTGATTGCTCTGCATAACCACCTGGTTGAGTACTTGAACCGGCGCTTAGAGAAGTAATACCTAAGGGTAGAACATGATTACGAAAGTGTTCAGATTCACGTGTCGATAATGACAATTCCACTTCAGGATTAAATAGACGATAGGCACAAATCAATTGCACTAGTTCTTTATCATTCATCACTGATTTTATTTCCATCCCCCCTTCACAGGGGCGCAAACGCGGAAATGAAATAGTATAACGGCTTTGCCAGTATTTTTTCTCAAGATAGGTTAAATGTGCTGCTACATAAAAGCAATCTGTGCGCCATTCTTCTAAACCGATTAAACTACCTAAGCCCATTTTATGAATACCGGCTTCACCTAGTCGGTCATGCGTATCTAATCTGTAGATAAAATCAGACTTTTTACCTTTTAAATGATGTTCTGCGTAGGTCACTGGATTATACGTTTCTTGATAGACTAATACTGCATTAACACCATATTCAATCAATTCACTGTATTCGTCTTTATCAAGTGGTTGTACTTCAATGGTAATGTTTGCAAAGTGCTTTTTGATAACAGGTAAAGCTTGCTTGAAATAATCCATGCCGACTTTACGTTCAGACTCTCCCGTTACTATTAGAATATGGTCAAAGCCCATTTTTTTAATGGCTAGGCATTCATTCTCAATTTCTTGCATATCTAGGGTTTTACGACGTAATGCGTTGTGCATTGAAAAACCACAATAAGTGCAAATATTACTGCACATATTCGAAAGATAGAGTGGAATATAAAACTGTTGCGTTTTACCAAAACGTTGCACAGTTAACTGCTGTGATTTTTGCGCCATTTGCTCTAAATAAGGTTCAGCAGCTGGACTTATTAACGCTTTAAAATCTTCCAAGTCTAAACGAGGCTTTGATAACGCACGCTCTACATCCGATGTTGTTTTAGCATAGATAGATAGGCGGATATCATCCCATTGATACTCTTTTATTTTGTCACTAAAAGTCATAGGCTGACCTCAAGAAATGCCGTTAATGGACTTGAGGCAATCGCTTGTGTGCTTTGTCCACCTAAACCCGCTAAATAAGCTTGGCGACCTGCTTGCACCGCTTTTGCAAAGGCTTCACTCATGGCTACAGGGTTGCCCGCAACAGCAATCGCAGTATTAACTAACACCGCATCTGCTCCCATCTCCATTGCCAAAGCTGCATGAGAAGGGCTACCTAATCCTGCATCCACAATCACTGGAATATTCGCTTGTTCAATAATTATTTCTAAAAAATCAGCGGTTTTAATACCTTTGTTCGAGCCAATTGGTGCGCCTAACGGCATCACAGCAGCACAACCAGCCGCCTCTAAATGCTTACACAATACAGGGTCAGCATGAACATAAGGTAAAACAATAAACCCTTTATTGGCTAACATTTCAGCCGCTTTTAAGGTTTCAATTGGGTCAGGTAATAAGTATTTAGGATCAGGATGAATTTCTAATTTGACCCAATTAGTTTGCAATGCTTCACGCGCTAATTCCGCTGCAAAAACAGCCTCTTTTGCATTACGGGCCCCTGATGTATTGGGTAATAACTTCATGCCATTTTTAATTAATGGCGCAAGGATATCATCGTCACGATGTTGCATATCGACACGCTTTAAGGCCATTGTGACTAATTCTGATTGTGATGCTTTTAATGCAGCGACCATGGTCTGTTGATCATTAAACTTTCCAGTCCCAGTAAACAAACGAGAAGAGAATGATTTATCACCAATAATCAACTGATCGTTTTTTTTCATTTCATCAAATAACATGATTTATCCACCCGCAATCGCTTGAAATAGAGAGATATTATCTCCCTCATTAAGAATAGTGTCCGCCCAGTGAGAGCGACTGATAATGTCTTGATTAACCGCAACAGCACTGCCGATCAGCGGTTTATCTAAATGTACTAATAGTTGTTCAATGTTTGTATTTTCAGCAAGTTCTAACACTTGCTCATTAACGTGTATTTTCATCTGACTTTGCCCCTATCAATGCAGTGTAATTGACGCCACTTAATTAATGCTGCCCACATACTGTGCACTTAGGATCTTTATTAATTGTAAAAGTTTGCCAATCTAACGATTTGCCATCGAACAATTTCAATTTATTTTTAATGCCTGACGGTAAACCAACAAAATATTTAATCGCTTCCAATGCTTGTAATGTACCGATAGTGCCAACCACCGGACCAATAATGCCTGAATTACTGCAATTGAGAGTTTGCTCTTCTGAACTTGGAAATAGGCAGTGGTAACAAGGGGAATCTGTTTCGCTATGGTCAAAGAACATCAATTGTCCTTCAAAGCGTATTGCAGCCCCCACAATTAACGGTACTTTTGCATCAACACAGGCTTTATTGATCAACTGTCGACTCGCCATATTGTCAGTACAATCCAACACTAAATCAGCCATGGTCAATTCCATAGTCAATTGCATTTCTGGCATGGCTTTATTGATACTGCGGACTTTAATTTCTGGATTAATTTGCTGCAATTTACGTTTAGCGACTTCTACTTTTGCTTCACCAATATCATCACTTTGATAAGAAATTTGGCGTTGTAAGTTACTTACTTCAATATGGTCAAAATCATTCAATACGATATGCCCGACGCCAGCAGCAGCAAGATACAATGAAGCCGGTGAACCCAACCCTCCCATCCCAATAATAAGTACCTTGGCATTTTTGAGGGCCTGTTGACCCGTTTCTCCAACATCTTCTAACAATAGATGGCGGCTATAACGTAATAACTCATCGTCATTCAACATGCTTTTATCCTCTGTTCACTACTAACACATGATTTCATTAAACTGATTAACCACCTGTTTAGGGTCATCCGCTAATGTAATTGCAGTCACTACCGCAATACTACCAATCCCCGTCTGCCATACTGCTGGAGCGCGTTCTAAATTAATGCCTCCAATAGCAACGGTTGCCATATCTGACATTAAGTTCGCATACTTAGATAAACGCGTTAACCCTTGTGGGTCGGAAGGCATATCTTTCGTTTGCGTTGGGAAAATATGCCCTAACGCGATATAACTTGGTTTAAGCTGTCTTGCACGTAACATTTCATAATAACCGTGAGTGCTTAACCCTAAACGTAAACCTGCATCGGCAATTAACGGTAAATCAGCTACATCCATATCTTCTTGCCCCAGATGCACTCCGTAAGCATTATGTTTGATGGCTAACTGCCAATAATCATTAATAAATAAACGTGCGTCATACTGTTCACCTAACGCTATTGCATCAATAATTTGTTGCTCGACTTGTTCTGGTTGTTTGTCTTTAATACGTAACTGAAGAGTTTTTACGCCCATTTTCAATACGCGCTCTACCCATTCAACAGAATCAACAACGGGATATAAACCTAATTTAATGGTGTCACAAGGTTTAAAGCCAGGGCCCGCTTCTAAACTACCTGGTAGGTCTAACTCATAACCAATACTTGATTCAGGTAAAACGACTTCAGGAAAATCAGCACGCAGCGTTGGCCAACCACAATGCGCGACAGAACCTTCACCAGCACCGAGTGCTTTAGAGGCTTTTAAGCCTTGGTTTAAATAAGCTTTTGCAATCACTAACGCATCTTCTATAAAATAATCTAAGGCCATCGTTGCAGCAATGGCACTGGCTAAGGTACAACCTGTTCCGTGCGTATGAACATTGTCTAAACGAGGGCTTGTTAGTGCGATTTCTCTTTCTCCATCACTCCAATAATCAAGCGCAATGTCACCCACCAGCTCAAAGTGACCGCCTTTAATTAAAACACTACCGCAGCCCATGCTGATTAATTTATCCACGGCAGGTTTAAACGATTCACCAGAAATTAATGCATGTCCAGATAAGGTTAATACTTCATTCGCATTAGGTGTTAATAGATCGATTTGAGGGAGTAATTGCGTTTTAATAACCTCATTAATGCCCTCTTCTGCCATTTCATCACCTGTCGATGCTACCGCCACAGGGTCATAAATAACAAATGGCTTACGTGCCCAAGTTTGTTTGTAGAGTGCTAGTTGCTGTGCAAGAATTTTGACATGCTCAACACTCGCTATCAGACCGATTTTAATCACTTTAGCAGGCATATCTTCCGCTAAACTGGCTAATTGTTGTGCGAACATTTTTTCAGAAACACTTTCAACAAGCTGCACAGCTTGTGAATTTTGCGCAGTGACCGCCGTGATCACAGAGCAACCATCTGCCCCTAAATCATGAAATGTACAAAGATCTGCTTGGATCCCTGCGCCTGCGCTAGAGTCAGATCCTGCAATTGCCCACACTATATTATTCATATTTAACCTTAAACTTGTTTGTAAACCGGTTATTAGTAAAAGACTAATAGCCGGTAATTTTTGCCATTATACTTTATCTAAGCTTTATACTTTATCCACAAAAGCCGGCTGATATATTTCAGCACCACTTTCAGTAAACTCTTTCGCTTTAATGGCCATGCCTTCTTCT
>Ga0316197_10000121_pt1 | contig 59336 bp, 53 predicted proteins | sample OudBiesiAoxic_MG_FD_204939 | JGI IMG/M metagenome (GOLD analysis project Ga0316197, IMG submission 204939) | Coastal sediment microbial communities from Oude Bieten Haven, Netherlands - site A oxic | ecosystem: Environmental > Aquatic > Marine > Coastal > Sediment | place: Netherlands... | reverse complement strand
GCCCTGCACGTCTCCCTCGGTAACCTGTTTGTAGAGGCTATAGAGCTCGAGGAGCTTTTCGTTGGATTGGTTGGGAAGCCCAGAGGCCTTTTCGATCGAGGCTTCGAATTGTTCTTTCAGATCCATGGTTCCTCCTTCGGTCAAATGGCATTGTAACTGGAAGATGGCAACGCGGTCAGCGCTTCCCGCTTCGGCAAGGAAGGTGCCACCCTTCGCATTGTTCGCGACGCAGTAAGCGCTTCCCGCTTCGGTGTGGGGGGTGCCACCCTTCTCATTGTTGCCCCACGGTAGTCGCCCCCGGCTTCGGCGGGCAAGGTACCACCTTTCGCATTGTTCGCATGGGACGCGTGCCGAAATTGGAAAACGACGAATTCAAACAATGCGAAAGGTGGTACCTGTGTCGTCGACGCCCCAACGCGCGCCTCATTTCACCTGTGTCGTCGATGCTGCTATGCGCGACTGATTGAGACAGGGTCTAGAACGGCGAGAAACCGCCGTCGGACCAGAAGTCCTGGCGGACGCCGTTGTAGAGCGACTGCAGGGTCTCGAGGTGCTCTTTCTCCCAGTCGGCGAGAAACTGGTAGAACTCACGAACCTCGTTCTCGGAGGTGTTCTCGGCCGCGCCCGAAAAGTATTTGATGGCGTTGGTCTCCAACGTCATCCCGATCGACAGGACGCCGAGCTCGAAGTCGGCGCCGTGCGCCTGCTGTTTGAACTCGTCGGTGAAGATGGTGCCGGTGAAGGCCTTGAGGTCAGGATCGCGGAGATTAACGTGAAAGGCGGCGAGGCCCTTCTCTTCGTACGAACCGATCACCGACTGCAGATAGGTTTTGTGCTGGACCTCGTCGCGGGCGAGCTTGTCGAAGAGTTCCTGCACCGCGGGCTTCGACGCGCGATCGGCTGCCATCGAGTAGAAGGTATAGCCATCGACCTCGATCTGATAGGCCTTCTTCAAAATCTCACGGACATCGTCGTTGGCTTGTGTCATCGTCTTCCTCCCGCGTCCGCGTCCGAATTAAATCCCACCTTCAAAAACCAGTGTCTCCCGATCCAGCGGCTCCGGTCGGATCGCCGCCTCTTCGACCGGGACCCAGGCGATGGCGCCGGTCGGACAGAAGGGCACGCAGCGCGGATCGCCGCCGCAGAGGTCGCACTTCTGGACGCAATGATAGGTCTCGTCCCACAGCATATTGCCGAAGGGACAGCCAGCAACGCACATCCGGCAGGAGATGCAGCGCGAACGCACCATGTCGATGGCGCCGGTTTCCGGGTTGCGTGCCAGCGCCTCGGTCGGGCAGACCGCGACACAGGCTGCTTCCTCGCATTGGAAGCAGACGATGGGCGTGCCCAGCTCGGGACCGCGGCGGTGGATATTGATTCGGGTCTTGGCCGGCCGGCCTTCTGAACCGTGGGCGAAGGCGCAGGCCAGCTCGCATTTGCCGCAGGCAATGCACCGTTCGACGGACACTTTGTAGATCATGCGCATGCGTCGGCTCCCTCGGCGGTGCCAGGCTGAAGCCAGGCACCGCTTCCGTCGATGATCGTCATTTCACCACCTGCAGCTTCTCGAAAGTTTTCGCCATTACCTTTCGTTTGCTCCTGTCCGATGTCTCGAAGTAGGTGAGCGGCACACCACTCCGCTCGGCGAAGTGCTCCGCCTGTTCCTTCGTGATCACCGCCTCCCCGGTTTTGGGGTCACGGAGCATCTCGAACTCCCTGCCCCAGATCTTACGGCGGACATTCGAGGTTTCAAACGGGATGCAGTTGGTCGGACAGATCTCGGCGCAGGCCAGACATCCGATACAGTCCGGCGGCGGCTCATTGAAGGGCGGTGCGATCTCGCGTCCCCACCCGCGGTTGATCGAGGAAATGGCAGACACCCCGATGTGGTCACAGACTCGGGTGCAGAGACCACAGAGGATGCAGTCGTCGGGCTCGGGGTTGGGGGTATAGGAGGTCTGCTCGATGCCGTACTCGAGAGCCAACCGCTGGATCAGTGGTGTGTCCGGGCAGCGCGCTAGCAGGAGGTCAAGGACCACCCGGCGGGTCTCGACGATCCGCTCGGAGTCGGTGACCACCGTCATCCCCGCATCGACCGGATGGTTGCATGCAGTGACGACCTTGAACCAGTCGTCGTCCCAATTGGCCTGCGACATGTCGACCACACAGAGGCGGCAACCTCCCCACGGCTCGAGGCCATCGAATTGACACAGGGTCGGCACTTCGACCCCTGCGGCGCGCGCTGCATCGAGAAGGGTGGCGTCAGAGTCCACGGTCACCCTCCGTCCGTTGACCGTCAGCGTCGGCATCACACCACCTCCGCCTTCTTGAGCTCGATCTTTGGAAACGTCCGTACCGCATCGGTCGGGCAGACGTCCACGCAGGCGCCACAGGAGATGCAGGCCTCGTGGTCGATCACATGCAGCTCCTTGACCACCCCGGTGATGGCATCCACCGGGCAGGCTTTGAAGCACAGGTGGCAGCCATCGCACTCGTCCTCGATGATCTCGAAGGCGGTCAATTCGCGACAGACGCCGGCCGGGCAGGCGTGGTCCGAGATGTGGGCCTCGTACTCCGAGCGGAAGTAACGCAGGGTCGACAGCACCGGGTTGGGCGCAGACTTCCCGAGCTCGCACAGGCTGCCGAGCCGCATGCCTGCGGCCAGTCTTTCGATCAGCTCGATGTCGCCAGCCTGGCCCTTGCCGGCGATGATCCGGCCGTAGACGTGGAGCATCTGCTTGAGGCCCTCGCGGCACGGGGTGCACTTGCCGCAGCTCTCCTCTTCGAGGAAGGCGAGGAAGAAGCGCGATACATCGACCATGCAGGTACGGTCGTCCATGACGATCATGCCGCCCGAACCCATCATCGAACCCGCTTTTGTCAGTTCCTCGTAATCGACCGGCAGGTCGAGCAGCTCCTCCGGTACGCAGCCACCAGACGGGCCTCCGGTCTGCACCGCCTTGAACGGCCGGTCCTTGAGGATACCGCCACCGATGTCGTAGATGATGTGACGAAGAGTGGTGCCCATCGGGAGCTCGATGAGGCCGGTGTTCTTGACCTTGCCGACCAGTGAGAACGCCTTTGTTCCCTTCGATCTGTCGGTCCCCATGGATGCGAACCACGCGCCGCCGCGCTCGATGATGGCGCCGATCCCGGCCCAGGTTTCGACGTTGTTGAGCACCGTCGGCATTTCAAAGAGGCCCTTTTCGGTCGAGTGCACATACTTGGCCCGCGGTTCGCCGGTCTTGCCCTCGAGAGAGCGCATCAGGGCCGACGACTCGCCGCAAACGAAGGCGCCTCCGCCACGCGAGATCTTGATGTCGAAATCGAATCCCGAGCCCACGATGTTTTTGCCGAGCAGACCGTATTTGTACGCTTCGCGGATGGCGATCGTCAGATTGACCACCGCCAACGGGTACTCGTCGCGGACATAGATGAATCCTTCATTGGCGCGGACGGCATAGGCGCCGATGATCATGCCCTCGATGACCGAGTGTGGGTCACCCTCCATAATCGAGCGATCTTTGAAGGCGCCGGGATCACCCTCGTCGCCATTGCACAGCACAAAACACTTTTCGCCAGGCGCGTCCTTGCACGCCTGCCACTTGCGGGCGGTGTTGAATCCGGCCCCGCCACGGCCGCGCTGGCCCGAGGTCGCCACCTCGCCAATGACTTCATCGGGAGTCATATCGAACAGCGCCTTGGCCACTCCGGAATATGCGCCGTGAGAAATCGCGTCCAGAATGTCGGTCGGATCGATGCGGCCAATGTTGCGCATCGCCACCCGAACCTGATGTTTGTAAAAGGGTACTTCCTCGTACTGCTCGACACGCTCACCAGAGACCGGGTCCTTGTAGAGCAGCCCGGGAATGACTTCACCCTCGACCAGGGTCTTTTCGACGATCTCCTCGACCCGGCCCGGTTTGACCTTGGTGTAGAGGATGCGCTGGGGATTGAGGACGACCAACGGCCCCCGTTCGCAGAATCCGTGGCAGCCGGTGGATTTGACGAATAGCTCGACCGTCGCATCGATGCTGCGTTTGGCAATCTCATCCGCAAAGGCCTCCGCCACCTTTTTCGAGCCGGAGGCGAGACAGCCTGTGCCACAGCACACCAGAACCTGTTGCTTCCGATCGGCCTCGTTCTCGAGGGATTGCGCCTTGAGCGATTCGAACTGATCCTTCGACTCAATTCTCATCGGCGCCTCCCTCGGCCAGGTACTTTGAAACCCGCGCAGGTTTGGCGCTGCCGAAATACTTCTCGCCGACGATCACCAATGGCGCCATCGCGCAGGCGCCGACACAGTTGACGGTCTTGACGGTGAACTTGAAATCTTCGGTGGTCTCGTCGGGACCGACGCCGAGCTGCCTTTCGAGCTCCTCGACCAGCTGGCCGGCGCCACGGATGTGGCAGGCGGTGCCCAAACACACCTTGACGATGGTGTCGCCCTGCGGCTCGAGCGAGAATGCCTTATAGAAGGTCGAAACCGAAAAGACCTTGGCCAACGGCACATCGAGGGCCTCGGCAACCCGCTCGAGCACGTCGCACGGCAGGTAGTTATAGGCTCTATGGACGTCCTGCAGGACCTGGATCAGCGCCGGTTCCTCCTGCGGATAGCGTCCGAGGATCTCCTCGGCCTTGCTGAGGTCGGAGCACGGGATCTCAGCCATTCACCCTCCCTACGCTTCTACCGGTTCCGGTTGTTTGGCGACCGCTCCGAGCTCGTAGCCCTTGCGCAGCGCCTCGATATTGACGTCGATCACCGCCGGCTTGACGGCAAATGTCTCCCGGATCACCTCAATCACACTCTCGACAGAAACCGCATCGGTGGCACCGAGATAGGCGCCGAGCGCGACCATATTGGCACCTCGGGGGTTGCCGAGCTCGGACGCCACCTCGTTCGCAGGAATCTCAACCACCGTCAGGTCGTCGCGTTCTGCGCCGCGGCTGATCAGAGATGAGTTGATGAGCAGCAAACCGCCCTCACGAACGTCGGGTTCGAACTTTTCCAGCGACGGCAGATTCATCGCCACCACTGCGCGCGGCGAGCGGATAACCGGGGAACCCACCGGTTTGTCGGAAATCACCACTGTGCAGTTGGCGGTGCCGCCGCGCATCTCGGGTCCGTAGGAGGGCAGCCACGAGACCTCCATACCCTCGTGCATGCCGGCGTAGGCCAGCATCTTGCCGATCAGAAGGATCCCCTGCCCCCCGAACCCGGCCATGATCACATCGCGCTGCATGACCCCTCCATTCAATCGACCAGCGGTTTCGGTTCGCGGCTGCCGCCCTCCGGAGTTTTGAAAACGCCCACCGGGTAATAGGGCAGCATGTTCTTCTCGAGCCAGCCCATCGCTTCCACGGGTGGAATTCCCCAATTCGTCGGACAGGTCGACAACACCTCGACCAGCGAGAAACAGGTCCCCTCGACCTGATAGGTGAATGCGCGGCGGAGCATTTCTTTGGCATGGACCGACACCAGCGGATTGTGGACCGTGGCGCGGGCGACGAAGGCGGGCGTTCGCAGGGTCGCCATCATCTCGGCGATCCGGATCGGGTGGCCTGCGGAATCGACATCCCGTCCGAGCTGGCAGGTCGTGGCCACCTGGCCGGGCATGGTGGTCGGCGCCATCTGGCCGCCGGTCATTCCGTAGATGGCGTTGTTGACAAAGACGACCGTGATCTTTTCACCCCGGTTGGCGCAGTGGATGATCTCGGCCATGCCGATCGAGGCGAGGTCGCCATCGCCCTGGTAGGAGAAGACGACGAGATCCGGCCGCGCCCGCTTGACACCGGTAGCTACAGCCGGCGCGCGGCCATGGGCCGCTTCCTGGAAGTCGACGTTGAAGTAGTTGTAGGCGAGCACCGAGCATCCGACCGGCGCGATGCCAACCGTGCGCTCACGCACCCCGAGTTCGTCGAGCACTTCAGCTACCAGACGGTGGATTGCACCGTGTGTGCAACCGGGGCAGTAGTGGGTGGAAACGTCCGCCAGTGATTCCGGACGGGCAAACACGGTTTCAGCCATGGTGCACCTCCTCCGACTGGCCACCAAGCATGGCCTTGACCTTGGCAACCACTTCGTCCGGCGACACCAGCATGCCGCCGAGCCGGTTGTGGAAGTGGACCGGCCGGCTGCGAGCCAGAGCGAGTTGTACGTCCTCGATCATCTGGCCGGTTGAGAGCTCCACCACCAGCACCGAGCCCGCCTTCATGGCGGCTTCGCGAATCGCCTTGTAGGGGAACGGGAACAGGGAGATCGGCCGGATAAGGGCGACCTTGATGCCCTCTTCCCGGAGTTCCTCCATCGCGGTCGAGCAGACCCGCGCCACCGTTCCATAGGCGACGATCAGCACATCGTAGTCCTCATCGGTTCCGTAGATGGCAACGCGAATCTCGTCAGCGACCATCCGGTCGTATTTCCCTTTGAGGTGAATATTGTGGAGCTCGAGTTCCTCCGGGTCGAGGAAGAGCGAGTTGACGACATTGGTCGGGCGACTGCCATCACAGCCGGTGGTCGCCCAGATCTTCGGCTCGAGCTCTTTGATCGGCGTCCGCCCCTCATAGAACTCCACCGGCTCCATCATCTGGCCGATGAGGCCGTCACCGAGGATCATCACCGGGTTGCGGTAGTAGTCCGCAAGATCGAACGCGTCCCGTACCAGGTCGGCTGCCTCCTGGATCGACCACGGAGCCAACACCAGCACTCTGAAATCGCCGTGACCGGAGGCCTTGGTGGCCTGGAAGTAGTCCCCCTGGCTCGGGAGAATGCCGCCAAGCCCCGGCCCCGCGCGGACGATATTGACGATCACGACCGGCAGTTCCGAGCCGGCCAGATAGGAAATAGCCTCAGACATCAAGGAAATCCCGGGCGATGACGAGGAGGTCATGACACGTTCGCCCGTGCCCGCAGCGCCATAGATCATGTTCGAGGCAGCGACCTCTGACTCGGCCTGTACAAAGGTGCCACCGATCTGTGGCAGCCGCATCGACATGTACTCGGGGATTTCATTCTGGGGGGTGATCGGATAACCGAAGAACAGCTTACAGCCCGCCTGCACAGCCGCCTCGCCGATGGCCTCCGATCCTTTCATGAGTTTCTTCGTCATGCGGGTCTCCGATCGGTCGCATGAAGGGACGTGTTGTCCCGCGTCCGAGTCCGTGTCCGAGTCCGCGTCCGCGTCCGAAGCGCCATTTCCTCCCGGCATGTCGTATCGGGCACCGGCACGGGTACGGGCGCGGGCGCGGGCACGGGAATCATCGTCGTGGCTCCCATCAGTAACTGAAATAGTGGTACATCGCCCCGTTGACCTTCATCTCGATAGCCATATCGGGGCAGGTGATGCAGCACAGCCTGCAGCCGATGCAGCGCATCTGTTCGACCATCTCGGCGTAGATATAACCCTTGTTGTTGATCTTCTTGCCCATCCCCAGGATCTGCTGTGGGCACGCGTGAACGCAGAGCTCACACCCCTTGCAGCGGTCAGGGCTGATGATGATCTGCGGCATCGGCGCTCCTTTCTCAGTTGACCACGAAGAGCGGTCCGGTCGTCCTGCGTTCGTAGCTCTGCGCGAAGGGCGGCATCACGATGCGGCGCAACGCGACCACGGGACACTCGAAATTTTCCTGTCCAAGGTCTGCGATGAGCTCCTCGGTCACGGTCACAGCAACCAGCGGCACCTCGGCCAGGCGAGCGGTCTCGACCGCCTGGTGGTAGCCGCCGACGACTACCGCCGGAGTGGTCTCCGCCAACAGATGGGTATTGGAGATCAGACCGGAGACGGGCACCCGGCCGACCGCCTCGATTTCCCGAATCATCTGCAGCGCGCGCTCGGCGTCTGGTGTCGACGGTCGACGAAAGTTGAGCACCAGCAGACAGTCGGTATCGTCAAATGGCACCACATCCGATAGCGACCCAAGGACCCGGGCACCGATTTCGTCACCGCCAACGTCCATGATCAGGCGGCGGCTGGGATCGCGGAGGTGGCTGCGGATCTGCGGAACGATGATCGGCAGATCAGCATGGACGTTGGCGCCCGTCGGCGCCAGCAGCTCGATGCCAGCGTCCGAAAGAATGGCGCGGGCCGAACGTGAACGGAAGTAGGGTTTGACGACGTCAAGGTCCGCGAGGGTGATCCGCACCCCTCCGGCGGCCAATTCGAGGGCGCCATTGAGCGCGATCTCGGTCTTGCCGCTGCCGAAGTGGCCGACGAGCAGTGTCACCCGTTTCCGATACAAACCCTCTCTCCAACCCAAGAAAATTCGAGACGCCGGGGCATCAGCATAACCCGGCCGGCGCCTCTTCGACAAGGTATGTGAAATTCTTCACGAATACAAGTCCAGTATTGAGACGCAGTTACAGCAATATTCTGGCGGAATTTTAGGAAGCGGATTGAGATTCCTCAGTCCTGGCTCAAAGCCGTCTCGAGCTCGCGTTGCGCCTCTTCAGACCCCGGGCTCCGCATTGCGACAAACCGAAGGTGCTCGACACCCTCGTCACAACGCTCCACGGCACACAGGGAGAGTCCGAGGAGACGTCGGATGCCGATATCCTCCGCACAGACTGATTCGACCGGCTCCAGGACCTCGACTACTTTCTTCGGGTCGGGGAACACCCTGGCGTGGATCTGAGCCAGGTTGAAGGCTGCGTCACAGTAGCCGGGGTACTCGCCGAGGGCCGCCTGATACCAACCCGTGGCGGCGGAAAAATCGCCATGGGCACGGCAGGCTTCGCCCTCGTTGAAGAAAGCCTGGGCGTCGGTCACCCGGAGGGCTGGGAGAGGTCGCACCACCACTGCCGCCACCAGGGCAACGGCGACCGATACGACCACGATCCCACCGAATCGCCGGTCGAGCGGCCTCTGCCTCAGCCATCGGGACCAGGCGACAACCGCCGAAGCAGCAAAGATGATGAGAACGGCCACGAACGGCATTCGGAAGCGCGCGTTGATGAAGAACGGGATCATGGTTGCCGAATACACGACGACAAAGATCAACAACAGAGATTTCGGTTGGCGCTGGCCACCGCCGATCAACAGACCCGCCAGTGCCAGAGGCAGGACCAGCCAGAACTTGAGGGTTACCCAGGTGTATATCCAGGAGTGCCGGGTGACAAACTCGATGATCCGGTTGTTGGAGACCTCATGCGCATTGATCAGAATGAAAGCCTTGAATGCAGTGTGGCGAATTGCCTCCAGAGGCGAAACACGGATGTATTTCCACGCGCTGTCGTACCAGTAGTCCGAGATCTCGCGCGGCGTCGCACCGGGGTCACCCAGCGCCCCGCGCGCAATCCGGACCTGGTCCTCGTGACCGCCCCACCGGTCGGGACGGGTCCCCGGGACCACAGCCGAGACGCCGTCCGATTGCGGGTTGTTACCGATGAAGAAATTGACCCCGCCATTGGCTGCAACGAGGACGAGATCACCGTCTGCGAGGTAATTGTGGAGGGTCACCGGCGCGATCGGCAGCGCAACGCCGACACCGAAGAGAACTGCCTCGCGCAGTGCCGGCCGCACCCTTCCAGGGTGCCATCCGGTGACCACAATCCAGGCCCCGGCAACCACCACGAAAGGCAAGATCGTCGGCCGGGCGATGGCGGAAAGGCCGAAGACCACACCGGCTGCAGCCCACAGCAACCTCCGGCCGGCGTAGGAGGCATGAATTAAAAGGGCGAGGCCGAGGAGGTCCAGAAAAACGATAACCGTGACGACGAGGAGCTCATTGGCGAAGTAGACAGACATCCCATAGACCGCGCTCATCGCAAGGGCGACAAGCGCCACGGTGCGGTCAAACACCCGGTCCGCAATGCGAAAGATCAGCCAGCAACTGGCCACGCTGAACAGAATCTGAAGCAGCTTGATAACCGTCTGACTGGGACCGACCAACGCATAGACGACTCCGAGGAGCCACGGATAGAGGGGAGCCTGGAAGAACGTCTCGCCGTGAGACCACTCCCCAGCGGCCGCCGCCAGGGCAACCTCATGGTAGACCTGTGAGTCGAGGGTGAGGTTGTCGGCGTAGGGGCTGGCGTACATCTCGAGGAAAAAAACGACCCTCCACAGCAAGGCGACGGCAAGGAGAGCGACAACGATCAGCGTCTTGCGGCCGATGCGTCGGTTCTGCGCCGTTTCTGGCGTTTCGGAATCCATCGCTCCCATTGTGCCGTGTTTCGCCAATTTCCGGAATCTAATGCAAAAGCGCAAAGGCGCAAAGAAAAAAGAAAACCAGGGATTCACATTTGGCTTCCTTCGCCCTTCATCGACTGCAGCATCCACTCGCCCAAGCATTCGCGTTTCGGCGGATTGCCCTGGAAGAAACGCCCTCGCACCAAGGGACTCGAGACAAACTCAATTGAATTGCTTTGCGTCTTAGCGCTTTTGCGTCTTTGCGTTAAAACGGACGGGTCGGAGGGAATCTCTAACTGTCGCCTTCCTCCGCGGCCATGCGAATGCGGCGGGCGGCGCATTCGGCGTAGCCAGCGCAACTGCGGCAGACGTCATCGTCGATGAAACCGAACTCGGTCGGCGCGCAGACGGTGATCGCAGGGTCCTTGGCACCGTCGAGCTCAGCCAGGAGTTCTGAATCCTCATCTGCAATTGCTCCACCTGCGCGGGCACGTTCCTCGGCCGCCCGTACATTGGCGTCCCAGACCCGGTTCCGTTCCTCAGCCTGTGCGTCTTCAGACTGGATCGTCGCCTCGGTTCGACGTTTCTTGAACTCGAAGGAGATTTTGCGACGGCTCGGCAGCCGCCTGATGGCAAGGAAGAACAGATAGCCCGACGAAACTCCGACGATATTGGCAAGGCCGCCGACAATCCCGAACGAGAGGCTCGAATAAACGAGGATGGCGGCGGCGATCACCGCCAGATATTTGACCTTGACCGGAATGATGAAAAAGAGCCGGAACTCCACTTCGGGATAGAGAGTGGCAAAGGTGAAGAGGAGGCAGGTGCTGAAGCCCACGTCCCCATACAGGGGTCGGCCGAGAGCGGCGGCGGTCAGAGATGCACCAAAGGTCGAGATCAGCCAGAAGGCGAGAAACCGAGGTGAATTCCAACTCTCCTCGATCGGTCGCGCCATGATCCACAGCACCAGCATCGAAATAAAGAACCAGAACATGCTGCTGCCGTGGACAAACTGGTAGGTCACGAGGGTCCAGGGCCGAGCGCCTATGAGACCGGGAATGAGGGCCAGGGCCTGCTGTCCTCCGGGCATCGTCGCGCTCAGGATGAAAACCGCAAAGTGGGCGAAGATGAGGCCCTCGGTCAGATGCCAGTGTTCACGCTGCATCAGCGTCTCCCCAGACGTCGTTCCATCTCCTCCTGGCTCAGGCGGAGGACGATCGGCCGCCCGTGCGGACAGCGATATGGATTGTCGGTCGTCACCAAATCCTCGAGCAAAGCCCGTTGCTCCTGACGGGACAGCTGGTGATTGACCTTGATCGCGCCCCGGCACGAGAGCGAGGCTGCGATCTCTTCCGAGAGCTCCTCGGCCGCGCGTTCGGGAACACCGTCAAGCGCGGTGGCGCGGTCGAGGATCTCCTCCACCACCTGGTCAACCGCCTCGGGCTCGAGCTCGGGCGGCACAGAGGATACTCTGATGGTGTCAGGTCCAAAGACCTCCGCCTCGATGCCTACCTGCCGCAACAGATCCTCGACGATTGGGATGGCGGACGTCATCGCTTCCCCGAGTTCGAGCAGACGGGGGGTCAGAAGGCGCTGCGACGGGGCCTCGCCTTCGGCGAGCCGACGAAGGATTCGATCGTAGAGGACCCGCTCGTGAGCCACGTGCTGGTCAACGATCACGAGACCGTGGCCGTCCTCCAGGAGAAGGAATGACTCCCGATACTGGCCGATGAGACGACCAAATGGAGTGTCGGCGGGCCCCGATCTGGCTCCAGACCGCTTCGCCGGGTGGTGGCCGGAAATCGGCGCATCGAGACGCTCGGCCGTTCCGTCAACACCAACCTCGGGGTCTACGTCGTACGCTGGATGGGCAAACAGCGGCGCCCCGCCAGGAAGCCGGCCCCGTACGAGCTCACCGTATCCCCCGCCCCCTCGGTCGGCCACACCCGTCCCCTGCGGCTCACCCTCGTCGAGCTGACTGACCGCGACCCGGCCTTGCGAGGCTGCGACACCCTGCCGCACGGCCCGCTCGATAAGAGCGAAGACCGCCCCCGCATGCGCGAACCGAACCTCGGCCTTGGCCGGGTGAACGTTGACATCGACGGAATCCGGCGGCAACCTCAAATCGATCACTACGCGTGTCCCGCCGAAGCCGCTGCCACCGCCACGCAGAACCCGCAATACTGCTCCCACCAGCAATCGGTCTCGCACCGGCCGGCCGTTGACCAGCAGGGTCAGAGCTGGACGTCCCCGTCCACCGCCCGGCGCCAGCAGGCCCTGCACCTCACCGCCGGCACCCTTCGCCTCGAAACGGGTGACCCGGTCGGCGCGGCGCCACAGGTCCTTGAGTCGGCGGGAGGCGTCAGCCGCCACCGGCGCATCGATCAGGGTCCGGCTGCCATGGCGAAGCACAAAGGCCGCATCGGGCCGGGCCAGAGCCGCCCCCCAAAGGGTCTCCTGGGCGTGCCGAAGCTCGGTCTCGGGTGATCTCAGAAACTTGCGGCGTGCCGGCACGTTGAAGAACAGATCGCGGACCTCGACTGTCGTGCCCCGTGCGCGAGCCGCAGCCTCGGCGCCGAGGATCCGGCCCCCCTCAACTGTTACCCGAACCCCGCCTTTCGCCGGATCCTCGGCGGTGAGAATCTGGAACCGCGACACCGCTGCGATCGATGGCAGTGCCTCGCCGCGAAAACCCAGGGTTCCGATGTGCAGAAGATCTTCGTCGGTACCGATCTTTGAGGTCGCGTGTCGCTCGAGGGCGAGCAGGGCATCGTCCGGGTCCATGCCGCAGCCGTCGTCCGTGACCCTGATCAGGCTGCGGCCACCGGCCGCAAGTTCGACCTCGATACGTCGGGCATCCGCGTCAAGGCTGTTCTCCACCAACTCCTTGACCACCGAGGCGGGCCGCTCGACCACCTCACCCGCGGCGATGCGGTTAACCAGGGAGTCGGAGAGTACGCGGATCTTAGGCACGGAGGACATCATACCTGTCCCCGCCCGCCCAGCCGATGCTGGCTGCTGGATGTAGCAAGAAGTAAATCCCTATCCGTTTTCGTCAGGGGGTGGGCGGGCGGGCCCAGCATCTAGGATCTAGCATCCAGAATCGGAAATTGAGGGTAATTCCGTCGACGAGAGCTTGCTGTGGACTATTTGGTCTCGAATATGGATGTGTCGGGTTTGGAGTCCGGCGTGACGACCCGGCTCGGATCCGCCAGGTCCTCGCGGATCAAAAGGTCGATGAGGTAGTCACGGACTCCGGCACGCCCGCGACGCTTGTAGAGGCGACGGACAGAACCCGGCCGTAGCTCGATGCCGGTCATGTGGTTGAGATACTGGCAGAAGACCCGAGACCGAGACATGAAGGATGCGAGCAAGAGCAGCAACAGCACCGACACCACCACCGCAGCTCCCAGTTGATAGAGGGTGACCGGCGAAAGTTCGAGAAATCCAAAGTCCATGTTTACTTTCTCCGCCCCTTGGCTAGCCGTCGTTGAGTTCGTGTGTCTCGTCAACCTCGCCGAAGTAATGTTCGGAAACCAGCAACTCCCGCCCTTTCGAACCCGCGGGCGGTCCCACCAAACCTTCCTTTTCCATCATATCCAAGAGTCGGGCCGAGCGGGTGTAACCGAGCCGTAAGCGGCGCTGAATATATGAGGCGGAAGCCTTACGGGTCTTGACGACCAACCGCGCGGCAGCGTCGTACATCGGGTCCTCGATATTCTCGACTTCTTCCAGTGTGGAGCGTTTGCCGCCGCGCTCGGGCGGGCCGAGGGGAGCGTGCGAAAGCACCTCTCGCTGATACTCGGGTTTGCCGAAGCGTTTGACATAGCGAACCACGCTGGCGATCTCCTTCTCGGTCACCAGCGGTCCGTGCAATCGCATCAGATTGGCGCTGCCCGGAGGAAGGAAGAGCATGTCACCACGGCCCAATAAATGTTCGGCACCCATTGAATCGAGGATCGTGCGCGAGTCGAATCGTGACCGGACCTTGTAGGCGATCCGGCACGGGAAGTTCGCCTTGATGATGCCGGTCAGGATATCTACCGATGGCCGTTGGGTAGCACAAACCAGGTGTACGCCAACGGCGCGCGCTTTCTGTGCGAGACGGGTGATGGACTCCTCCACTGCCCTCGAAGACGTGATCATGAGGTCGGCAAGCTCATCGATGATGATCACGATGTATGGCATCGGCTCGAGCACCGGCTGCTCGCCATTGGCCTCCTCGGTCAATTTTTTCGTTGCACGCCGGAGCGCCACCGGGTCCTTGAGCAGCTGGTTGTACTGCTGGAGGTTGCGTACCCCAAGGCCGGCCAGAATCCGGTAACGATCATCCATCTCCGACACCGCCCACCCGAGGGCGTTGGCCGCTTTCTTGGGGTTGGAGATGATCGGCGTCAACAGATGCGGTATGTCGGCATAGACACCGAGTTCGACCATTTTCGGGTCGACCAGGATGAACTTCACCTCGTCGGGGCGGGCCTTGTAGAGGATCGACATGATCATGGCATTGAGGCCGACCGACTTGCCGGCGCCGGTGAAGCCGCCCATCAGAAGGTGCGGCATCCGGCTGAGGTCGGAAAAGAATGGCTTGCCGCGAATATCGACCCCGAGGCTGAGGGTCAGCAACGATTGAGCACGCTCGAACTCGGGCACAGTGATCAGCTGCCGTAGTCGGATCATCTCGGGATCGGGGTTCGGCACCTCGATGCCGACGGTTGCGCGGCCCGGGATTCGCTCGATGCGGACCGATTCAGTACGGAGGGCGAGCGCGAGGTCCTCGGACAGACTCTGTACCGCCGAGATCTTGACCCCGGAGTCGAGCCGGAACTCGTAGGTCGTGATCACCGGCCCGGTGCGGATATTGACCACCTCGCCGCGAACCTTGAATTCCTGGCACTTGGCGGTGATCAGCTTCGACATCTCGATGAGCGCCGCCGAATCCCGCTCTGGCGCCTCTTCGGCGAGCTCGAGGAAGGACTCCTTGGGCAGGTCGTACGAATCGAGGTCCTCTACGAAGTCGAACTCCTCCTGCAGCTTGCCACTCTTTGATTTCGGGGCTTGCTTCTTCGAGGCGGTCTTTTTCGGTTTTCGGGTACTCGTCTTGGCGCCACCCTCCGTATCAACCTCGTCCATCACCTCCTCGACCACCGCCTCCTCCGCCTGCTTGCGGACAATGCGGAAGCGTCCCCGCCCCTCCACTTCTTTGACCGTCAGCGAACCCCGATACTCGCCGCTCTTTTCGAGGCGGCGAACCTGACGATCGATGACCCGATGCCGTGCCCGGTCTTCATCTTTTTCCCGCCGTCGTTCATTGACCTTGCGCCGCCGCTCGAACCAGCGATCGCGGATCCGTTCGGTCAGTCGATCTGCAAACGCTCCTGCCGATGCTCCGGACAACAGCAGAATGCCGACAACCAGCAGAAAGACCAGCACCACGATGCCTCCCACCGGTCCAGCGAAGCCACGCAGGAGTTCGGTCTCGGCCAGGCCCAGGTAGCCGCCTGAGGAAACCCGCCCATCACGGAAGGGGACATCGTGTTTGAGCAAGCTGGCAAAGCCGGGCAAGGCAATCAGGAGCATCCCCCAGCCCACCGCAGCCAGCCGCGGATTCGTTATCGGTGACTGTCGCAGCAAACGCCACCCGACCACCGCGGCCGCCGCCGGCAGCACGAAAGCGGTCACGCCGATGAAACTGAAAAGTGCAGCCGAAAGTGTTGCGCCGAGCCAGCCGGCGAGGTTCTGGGGAGATTCGCGTAAGGTCGAGGCGTGGAACGGGCTCGGATCGACAGGTGAGTGTGACAGGAGCGCCACGGCGACCAGCAGAGCCCCCAGAAGGAGCGCCACCGCGATCGCCTCCCGGACCACTCGTTCTCTTATCATCGACCCGCCCAAGTCAGGACGAGCACCAGCATCCCGAGTGGGATGCAGTACCACGCAAAACGGTGAAAAATTCGGCTTGAAACAGTCTTGATGACAATCTGGAGAGCGAAGTAGCCGGTGATCCCTGCAGCCAGGGCGCCGACGATGCACGCAATCAGGAATCCGTTACCAGCCATCACCATCTCGGCCCTGCTCTCGAATATCTGCCCGACCGTCACAGCGACGATGATCGGCACGCTGAGGAGGAACGAGAACCGCGCGGCCCAACCACGGTCGAGCCCTGTACCCAGGCTGGCTGCGATCGTAACGCCCGATCGCGAAAGCCCGGGAAAGACGGCCAGTCCCTGGGCCAGACCGATAGCCAGAGCCTGTCGCCAGGTCATCGTGGATTCGTCGCCGGACCCTCCCGGTAAAAACTTGGTGGTGGCGACGATCACACCCGTGAGCAACAGTCCAAAGCCCACCCACAGGGGCTGCGAAAAGGCCGCCACTGCGACCCGTCTGAGAGGAAAGGCAACGACCACGGTGGCTATGGTTCCAAGCACCAGCAATGAGAGAAGGCGGTGTCCCGAGCTGGAAGCGAACCAGCTCACGATTCTTCGCCGTTCGAACCACACGACGGCGCCGGCGGTTCCAACATGGAGAGTGGCATCGAAAACGACGCCAGGCTGCTTGAATCCCGGAATCAACATCTGGGCCAACGCGAGATGACCCGACGAGGAGACCGGCAAGAACTCCGTCAGCCCCTGAAGGACCCCCAAAAGGGCAGCTTGCCACAGCGTCATCCGCAGAACCCATCGCAGCCAATCTGGCAATCATGATCACGGTATGCACCCATGCTTATCAAATGGTACCACTTCCCGGCAAGTCATTGCCAACGGCCAACTTATGAACGTTCTGCCAGCCTCATCCAGCCGTCCAGCGGCACTGTTCCGGGCCGCTGTGTCGGCTCGAGGCCCGCCGCCTCAACCATCGAGTTTTCGATCTCCCTCGGCAGCGCATTGCTGAGCATCTTGCGCGGCAGGGTGAGCGCTTTCGACGCCAACTTCAGTGCCTGATCCAAGATCTTAGGATCGTGATCGCACGGCTTGAGGTCAACCACCACGACCGACGAAACAACCTTCGGGCGAGGGCGGAAGGCGCGGGGACCGACATCAAAGAGGAGCCTGGCATCGGCCCAGGCGGCACGTTCGAGGGCGAGAAGCCCATGCCCCTTGCCGCCCGGTTCGGCCACCACCCGGTGCGCCACCTCCCGTTGCAGCATGACGACCATTCGGGTAAAGAGATCGTTTCGGCGCAACAATCGTCGCAGGATCGCGGTCCCCACCGAGTAGGGAAGATTGGAGGCCACCTGCCACGGCGATTCGGCAGACAAAAGAGAATCGAGATCGTCGCTGAGGGCATCTGAATTCAACACTTCGAGTCCGAGGCCGCCGAATCGCTGAACAAGGGGGGGCACCAGTTGCTCATCGAGTTCGAGAGCAAGCACTCTCTCGAATCTATCAAGCAGATACTCCGTCAGCGCACCCCGTCCCGGTCCGATCTCGAGAACCCTCGCCGGCTCCTCCGCAAGCGCTGCCGCGATTCTCTCTGCGATCGTCTCATCAACCAGAAAGTTCTGGCCGAGCCGACGGCGTTTGGGGCGTCCCATAAGTCTCAGATTTCGGATTTCGGATTTCGGATTTCGGATTTTTCAACTACCCGCCCCGAGAACCGGGGGGAGGGTCGGGAAATTCGAAATTCGAAATTCGAAATTCGAAATTTCATCGTTTGCAGGCTTCACTGAGTGTTCGCGCGAAGTCCTCGACCTCGCCAACCAGTTCCTCACAGTTCCCGAGCGCGCCGATGCGGCTGACGATCGCCGACCCCACGACCACGCCATCCGCCAGTGCCGCGACACGTGCCACCTGATCCGGAGACGAGATGCCGAAACCCACCGCGACCGGCAATTTCGAGGCCTTGTGGGCAGCTCGGACGTTGCTGGCAAGCTCGGCATCAAGGTCTCGGCGGGCGCCGGTGACGCCTGTTCGTGACACCAGGTAGAGAAAGCCACCCCCGAAGCGCGCTGCCGCTTTCATGCGCCGACGATCCGAGGTCGGGGTCACGAGCATGATGAGGTCGAGGTTGTTGGCGCTGAGCTCCTCCTCAAAGGGGGCCATCTCCTCAGCTGGGACATCGGTGAAAAGCACTCCGTCGATCCCGGCCGAGGAGGCGTCATCCGCAAAACGATCGATTCCGTATCGTACAACCGGGTTGGCGTAGGTGAAGAGCACGACCGGTATTTCAAGATCCCGCCGAATGATCTCCACCGCCGCGAGCACTCCAGTGAGCGTTGTACCGGCTGCGAGAGATCTTTCTGCCGCCCTCTGATTCGTGGGTCCGTCGGCAATGGGGTCCGAGAACGGAACTCCGAGTTCGATGACATCGGCACCAGCACGCACGAGCGCGCGAACCAGTTCAATCGTGGCCTCGAGATTCGGATCGCCGGCCGTGATGTAGGGAATGAACGCGGCCCGGCAATTCTTCTTCGCGGCGCGAAAAGCATCTTCTAACCGCTTCACGGCACGTCCCCCTCCGCCCTGCTCACTTCAGCAAGGTCCTTATCTCCGCGACCCGAGAGATTAACCAGAATATTGCTGCTGAGGGGCATCGACGGCGCCACCTGGGCGGCGTATGCGACCGCATGCGCCGACTCCAGGGCAGGCACGATGCCCTCACACTCGGCAAGAAGATGAAATGCCGTAACCGCCTCTTCGTCTCCGACGTGGGTATAAGTCACCCTTGCATTCTCCCGCCACAGCGCATGCTCGGGACCGACGGCGGGGTAGTCGAGACCCGCCGATATCGAGTGGGTGCTCTGAATCTGACCATCGTCATCCTGGAGGACGACGGTGCGGGTGCCGTGAAGCACACCGGGGGCGCCGGCTTCCGAGAACCGCGCGGCGTGATCACCCGGCGTGATACCACGGCCCCCCGCTTCCACCCCGACCAGTCCGACCGCGGGGTAGGACACGAAGGCGGAGAAGATTCCGGCGGCGTTGGACCCACCACCGACGCAGGCGATTACCAGATCGGGCATCCCTCGAACGGCCTTTTTGATCTGCACCACCGCTTCGCGACCAATGACGGTCTGAAAATCACGCACCATCATCGGGTAGGGGTGAGGGCCGAGGACCGACCCGAGGATGTAGTGGGTCGATCGGACGTTGGTGACCCAGTCGCGCAAGGCCTCGTTGATCGCATCCTTGAGGGTCTGCGACCCGGCATCCACTGGCGTGACCTCAGCACCCATCAACCGCATCCGGACGACGTTCAGCTCCTGCCGCCTGATGTCCTCGGAACCCATATAGACCCGGCACTCCAAACCAAGGAGGGCTGCCGCCGTTGCCACCGCAACCCCGTGCTGCCCGGCGCCGGTTTCGGCAATCACCCTTCCCTTGCCCATCTCGCAGGCGAGCAACGCCTGACCGAGGGCGTTGTTGATCTTGTGCGCACCGGTGTGGCACAGATCCTCTCTTTTGAGCCAAATTCGGGCGCCGCCGAGACGGGCCGATAGTCGCCGCGCCGAATACAGGGGCGTCGGCCGACCGACGTAGTGCTCGAGGAGCTCGTCGAGCCGGGCCTGGAAACCGCGGTCTTTGCCCGCCTTGCGATAGGCTTCCTCGAGCTCGGCCAACGGCGCCATTAGAGTCTCTGGAACGAACCGGCCGCCAAAAGCGCCAAAATAGCCACGGTCGTCAGGCATCTTCTTCATGAAGGCACTGATTCTACCTGAACCGCGATGCTGAGAGTTTTGAGTTTTTAGTTTTGAATTTTGAGTTATCTCCAGCCCACCCCCAAAAGCCGAAGGGAGGGGCGGAATTCAAAACTCATAACTCAAAATTCAAAACTAACTTCTATGGCCGAAGCGCTTCGATGACTTCAGCACTCACCCACCAGATATCCGAGCTGCCCCAGCCCGGCTGGGTCGAAAGCCCGACGAGATCGGTGATCGACATCGAGGTGAGTGGGACATCCGTCTCGCCGTACGGTCGTGACGACATGAAAAAGAGGTACTTGCCGTCGGGCGACAGCGACGCCGACCACTCCCGGCCCTCCGGCTGGTTGATCACCGGGCCCATGTTGATGGGTTCGGACCAGGTGTCGTCGGCGGAGCGGAAGACCACGTAGTAGTCGACCCCTCCGGTGGCGTCCTCTCGGCCGACGTTCGGCACGATCGCAAAAGTCTCATCCGGCGCTACGAAGACGTTGAACCGGTTGCTGCCGCAGTTGACCTCGGGGCCGAGCTTTTCGGGTTCAGTGTAGGCGCCGTCGACAAAGCGCGAACGCCAGGTGGCAGAGACCCGATCCTCGCCTTCACGGGTAAAGTAAATGGTGCCGTCATTCGTGACCGATGGGAAGTACTCAGGCGCGTCGGAGTTGATCGGCGGTCCCAGATTATACGGCTCGCCCCACACGTCGCCATCGCGGTCCATGACCCAGATGTCCTGGTAGACCCAACCCGGCTTTTCTTCTTGCCCGGCCTGCGGCCGAGTTGAGAGGAAGAAGAACCGTTGTCCATCAGGAGAGATGGTGGGTTCGATATCCAAATAGCGGCCAGAGAAGGGAGCTACCGACGGTTCGGTCCAGACACCGTCCTGCTGACGGGTCTCCATGATCATGCTACGGCCGCCGAGGGTGGCCGCAAAGTAGAGCTCGTTGCCGTCGGGGGTCATGGCGACATCCCGAGTAGCGAGTCCGGTCGAAACAATCCCCGGTGCGAAGATTTCGGGTTCAAGTCCAGGCGGCGTCTGCCCCAGGTACGGGCCGCGAAGCTCCGGAAAGGTCGAAGCCGCCTCTCGCCCCGCATCATCGCCGCAGTTCGACGAACAGGCGACACAGACGAGACACAACAAACTGGCAAACAAGCGCACGTAGTTCATGAACTCCTCCTTCAAAGCCGTACGAAAGCGGCGGTCGAGAGTTCTCGGTATCGAAGCGAATCTAACGCAAAGTCGCAATGCCCGCGCGCTCACCCAGGAGAAACCGCAGTTGACGCAGATCGACGCAAATTGAGATCCCCGGTTGGATCGTCTCACCGTTTCAACCTACGACCTAGGACCTTCCAACGATCCGAGAATGCCCACAGATCACACAGATAAACCCGGATTCACCCGCCCATTCCAAAAACGCAGAGGCTCTGAGACGCAGAGGCGCAAAGTGCGTCAAGAGAGAAGAAAGGCAGAATCGGCGCGCCACAGGCGCGTCGGCTGGTAAGAAGGCTGGCTGCGACGAACACTTGCGTTCGGAGCAGACGGTCTTCTCACCGGCGACGGGCGATGACGAGTCGCCTGTCCATGTGCCGTCAATAAGCGCGACCGCCTATCTGGCTCAGCGTCCACCCATTTGCGGCCTTGGCGGTCTTTGCGGTGCAAAGACTGGGTGGGGAGGGCAGATCTGGGTCTCTCTGTGTGATCTGTGGGCAATATGAGGCGATTCAGACCGTTAGCTCGCAACCTCGCGAGCGGCAGAAATGAAGTCGCGGATTTTTTTGTGGTCCTTGATGGCGGGAGCGGCCTCGACGCCGGATGAGACGTCGACCAGGTACGGCCGCACGGTTCGCACGGCGTCGGCGACATTTTCTGGTGTGAGTCCGCCGGCGAGACCGAAGCGGATCCCCGGTGGACTCTCCCCCAGGACCTCCCACGCCCACGCCACCCCATCACCCCCGCCCGGATCGAAGAGAGGGAGACATCGATCGGAGAGTTCTGTCACTCGATTCCAGTCGATTTCGGAACCGACCGGGACCCGACGGATGGCTTTCTCACCGAGTACCTCGAGGTAGGAATCCGGTTCCTCGCCGTGAAGCTGGACCCAGTCGAGGGCCAGAAGATCGCGGATCCGCATGACCTCGTCCAACGGCGAGTCGAGAAAAACTCCGACTCTCTCCACCCCCCTGATGTCGCGAATCCAACCCGAGGTGGCGGGATCGAGAGCACGGGACGTCCCCGACCTGAAAACAAAGCCGAGCAGGTCAGCGCCGGCGGCGACTGCCGCGTCAGCGTCCTCGGGTCGAGTGATGCCGCAGATTTTAACCTTCACAAGTGCTCGTCTCCGTCTCGGTGCTCCGGAGAAGCGCTCGCACCATCGAGGCCCGCTTCTCCCGGCGCACTTCTGAGGAGTGCCCCCTCTGACGATCTTTTGGCTCTGGCGCCCACCTCATAGCGTTCGCTCGAGATCCACAATCGTCAGATACGGCACGTTTTTCAACGCCCTTTTCTCTCGTCGCGCTTCCCGAGAGGATGCCAGGCACCTCCGGTCAACGTGCTGGTCTCCCGAGGAGGTTGCGCACCGCTTCTTCAGGGTCCTGAGATTTCACGAGATGCTCCCCAACCAGAAAACCGTCGTACCCGGCGCGGCGCAGGCGATCGAGATCACTCGGCCCGTGGATTCCACTCTCGGCAACCCGGACCCTATCGGTCGGTAGCTCGGCCGCTATCGATTCCACCCGGTCGAGTCGTACTTCAAGGGTCGCGAGGTCGCGAGCGTTGACGCCAAGGATCGGCGCCCCGGATGCCACTGCGGTCGCCGGATCCTCATCAGCAAAGACTTCGAGCAAGACCTCGAGTTCGAGTTCTGCGGCCGTCTGTAGCAGATCGGTGAGGGTCTCCTTGTCCAGAATGCGCGCGATCAACAGCACGGCGTCGACACCAAGGACGGCGGTTTCGAAGAGCTGTCGGCGGGTGACGATGAAGTCCTTACGCAACACCGGCAAATCAACAGTGCGTCGGACGTCAATCAACCACCGGGTGTCGCCTCGGAAAGAGTCGGGCTCGGTGACGACCGAGATTGCCGCCGCTCCACCCGCGGAATAGGCGCCGGCGAGAGCCGCGACATCGAAGTCCTCGCGAATCAGTCCTGCCGATGGCGATGCCTTCTTGCATTCGGCGATCAGCGCTGGGCCCGGGTTCGAGAGCGCCTTTCCAAGCGACCGAAGACCCTCTCTGCGGCGGACTTCGACAGCCTCGTGGGCGGCCTCTTCGAGCCCGGGCGCCTCGGTGTACGTCTCGAGGCGCCGGCGCACATCGGCAACGATACGGTCAAGCGTGGTATCAGACACGGTTCACCAGCTCCCGCGAACGATTGGCCCACTCCTCGAGCCGCCCCAGAGCGGCCCCCGATCGGCGCACCTCGGAGGCGCGACGGAAACCCTCCTCGAGATCAACCGCGACGCCGGCCACATAGAGGGCGGCACCCGCGTTGAGTGCCACAGCCTCAGCGGCGGAAGACTCCTCTTCACCACCGAGAATGGCTCGCATCCGGCGCAAGTTCTCGCCGACGTCGCCACCCTTGAGTGATGCCGGATCGGTGACCTCGATCCCAAAGGCGGTCGGGTCGACCTGCCAGGTGCCGGCCACCTCGCCATCGCGAATTTCGATTACCGAGGTTGGAGCGCAGACCGAGATTTCATCGAGTCCATCGTCGGAGTGCACGACCAAAGCACTTCGCGCACCCAGCTCAGCCAAAGCCGCCGCCATCAGCACCTGCACATCGGGGCCCCAGACGCCGATGACCTGCCTCTTTACCCCGGCCGGGTTGGTCAGCGGTCCGAGCAGATTGAAGACGGTTCGTACACCGAGCGCCCGCCGCACCGGCATCACGGCCTTCATCGCCGGATGGAGGCTCGGGGCAAAGAGAAAGGCGATGCCAACCTCGTCATGCAGCGTCACCATCATCTCCGGGGTAACGTCGAGGAGCACGCCGGCGGCCTCGAGCACGTCGGCCGAACCGCAGCGCGAGGAAACCGACCGGTTGCCGTGTTTGGCCACCGGGACACCCGCCGCCGCCACCAGAATCGCCGCGGTAGTCGATATATTGATAGTCTCGGCGCCGTCTCCGCCGGTGCCGCAGGTGTCGACGGATTTTTCGGGTTCCCTGACGTCCACGGCCACTGCCCGCGCGCGCATGGCGCGGGCGGCGGCCGCCACCTCGGCACCGGTCTCGCCCTTCGCCCGTAGCGCGGCCAACACGGCCGCCACCACCGCATCGTCGACGCCTCCATCCATAACGGCACCGATGAAAGTCTCCATCACCTCGGAATCGAGGTCCTGGCCGGCGAGGAGGCCGTTGAGGATGGTTTTGTGATCGACAGTGGTCATCGGGTTTCCAAATTTCGGATTTCGGATTTCGGATTCCGGATTTCCGCCCGCTCCATACCGAGGCGATGTTTCCGGAAACTCAAAACTCGGCCCCCGTCTTCCAGCCGGGACGAACTGCCAGCCCGGCGATTTCGAGGAATCGGGCCAACAGTTTTCTGCCCTCGTGGCAGAGATACGACTCGGGATGGAACTGAACACCGAAATGAGGGTGGTTCTGATCGCGCAAACCCATGATGATGCCGTCGTCGGTCCAGGCGGTTACCTCGAGGTCGGCAGGAAGGCTGTCGCGATCCACAACCAGAGAGTGGTAGCGGGTCGCCTCGAAGCCATCGGCCATTCCTTCAAAAAGTCCGTCCCCATTGTGGCGTACCTCGGAGGTTTTGCCGTGGACCGGTTCCGGAGCCCTCACCACTCGGCCTCCGTGGATCGCGGCAATCGCCTGATGGCCGAGGCAGATCCCGAGCAGTGGAAGATCGGCGGCGGCGCGAACCATATCCATGGTGACGCCGGAGTCCTCGGGGATTCCAGGACCCGGTGAGATCACCACCGCATGAGGTCCTCTGGCCATCAGCTCATCGACGCTCGCGGCGTCGTTGCGGACCACCTCGATCTCGACGTCGCCAACCTCAGACAGCTCCTGTACCAGGTTGTAAGTGAAGGAGTCGTAGTTGTCGATCATCAATATCACCGACCACCCCCACAATTCGAATTCGGAATTCGGAATTCGGATTTCGGAATTTCAATCATGGTCGGTGCCTTTCGCGGCGGCCTCAGCCATCGCGACCGCTTCAACGAGGGCACCTGCTTTGGCGGCGCACTCGGCGAGTTCACTTTCCGGCACCGAGTCATAGACGATCCCGGCACCAGCCTGGATCTGAACACTGCCACCACGCTCTATGAGGGTGCGAATCGCAATGCACGAGTCAAGGTCGCCGTTGAGGTTGCGATAACCCACAGCGCCGCCGTACACCCCCCTCTTGACCTCCTCGAACTCATCGATGATCTCCATCGCGCGCACCTTGGGCGCGCCGCTGAGTGTCCCGGCAGGAAAACAGGCAAAAAGTGCGTCCCACGCATCGAGTCCATCGCGTAGCCGGCCCTCGACCTCGCTCACGAGGTGCATGACGTGGCTGTATCGTTCGACCTCCATCTCACGTGAAACCCGGACCGAGCCTGCCTCCGCGACCCGGCCGATGTCGTTTCGCCCGAGGTCCACCAGCATGACATGCTCCGCGCGCTCCTTGGGATCGGCCTTCAGCTCCTCCTCCAGCCGCAGGTCCTCCTCGCGATCAAGACCCCGCCGCCGGGTGCCCGCGATTGGGCAGGTTGCAACCTGGTTTTCACTCACCCTCACCAGCATCTCGGGACTCGAACCGAGGATCCGCGCCTGGCCGGTGTCGAAGAGGAACATGTAGGGCGACGGGTTTGTCAGCCGCAGCATCCGATAGATTTCCGCCGCGTTGCAGCGCGGCATCTTGCGCCATCTGCGCGATAATACGACCTGAAAAATATCGCCGGCGAGGATATAGTCACGCGCCTTCGACACCGCGGCCATGTATTCATCCTCGGACGGAGTCGCGACCCAACCGTCCCAGCCCTTCGCGGGATCTGGAATGACATGAGGGCGTGGGCTTGCGCCACCACCGAGGAGGGTTCGATGCATTGCCGCCAACCGCTGCCGGGCCATCACCCACGACTTCTCAGGTTCTTCGCCGACGGGCGCGGCCACCACCAACAGCAGGCGCTGGCGGGCACGGTCGAGGGCTACGACGCCATCGTAAAGCCCAAACCAGGCCTCAGGAAGTCCGCCCTCGTCGCGACCACTCGAAGGGATGGTCTCGACCAACCGCACTGCGTCGTAGCCGAGATAGCCCATGGCTCCACCAGCAAACGGGGGGAGGCCTTCGACGGGCGCGACTGAACCGAAATCGGTGGCCCGCCGAAGTTCCTCGATTGGGGAACCCTCTCGCGGCACGCCATTCACGAAAACTGTCCCCGCCCGCACCTCGACGATCCGGAAGGGGTCGGCGCCAACAAAGGAGTAGCGAGCTGCCCGTTCCCCGCCCTCGACACTTTCGAGCAGGAAAGGATTGCGGCCGTCGGCCGCGAGGCGCGAATAAACCGTGAACGGAGTTACAGTGTCCGAAGTGAGCTCCTGAACGACCGGCACCACGTCGAAGTCGTGGGCGAGTTTCAAAAACTCCTGTTTGTCCGGCCGAAACTTCATGCGACCCCCTCGGGTTTTTGCGAAGCCGCTATTGTGACGCAATTGGGTGGAGAGGTCTACTTGTGAGGTTCGTGCTCGTGCTCAGTCCCGGAGGGACGGTGCTCGTGCTCGTAATCGAATGTCCGATCATTCGTGTCCAGGATTGTCTTTTCGATTACGAGCACGAGCACGAGTTCAGAGTTCATCGGCGCGCTCCCTCGTGTACAATCCCCCATCCGGGAGGAGAACCATGTCGCGCCCCGTCATTACGATTGCCGAACTCGCCGATCACGTCGACCAGGAGGTGATCATCCGCGGATGGGTTTACAACTGGCGCAAGAAGGGTAAGCTGCGCTTCATCATCCTCCGCGATGGCTTCGGCTATCTGCAGTGTGTCGTCTTCCGTCCCGAGGTGGATGAAAGCGTTTGGGATACCGCGGTCGAACTGACCCAGGAATCGTCGGTGATCGTCACCGGAGTGGTGGCGGCCGACGGCCGAGCGCCGGGCGGGTTCGAGCTCAAGGTCTCCGGTCTCGAGGTCGTCCACATCGCGCCCGAGTTCCCGATCGGCAAGAAAGACCACGGACCCGATTTCCTGCTCAACCACCGTCACCTCTGGCTCCGGTCGAAGAGGCAGCACGCCATCATGCGGGTTCGCTCCGAGCTCGAGTTCGCGATCCGCGACTTCTTCCAGAGCCGCGACTACACCTTGATCGACTCGCCGATCCTCACCCCCGCGGCTTGCGAAGGTACTTCGACCCTCTTCGAGACCGAGTACTTCGGTGACACCGCCTTTCTTTCGCAGTCTGGACAGCTCTACCTCGAACCGGCCGCTGCAGCACTTGGAAAGGTCTATTGCTTCGGGCCGACGTTCCGAGCCGAAAAGTCGAAAACCCGCCGCCACCTGACCGAGTTCTGGATGGTCGAGCCCGAGGTTGCGTGGCTTCGCTTTGACGGATTGCTCGACCTCTGCGAGGAATTCCTCTCCTCGATCGTGGCACGGGTCCTCGATCGATGCGCTGACGACCTCGACCGCCTCGAACGCGATGTCTCAAAGCTCGAACCCGCGACCCAAGGCCCCTACCCTCGTCTCGACTACGAGGAAGCGATCGCCAAGCTGCAGGAGCTCGGTTCAGATATCCAGTTCGGCGAGGACCTCGGCGGCGACGACGAAACCATGCTCACCGAGCTCTACGATCGTCCGCTCCTGATCACCCGATGGCCGGCAGACATCAAGGCCTTCTACATGCAGCCCGACCCCGAGGACCCGAGCCGTGCACTGGCGGTTGACGTGCTCGCCCCTGAAGGCTATGGCGAGATCATCGGCGGTTCCGAACGCTCCGACTCGCTCGAACATCTCGAGCGCCAGATCGCCGCCCACGACCTGCCCCGTGAGTCCTTCGAGTGGTACCTCGATATCCGCCGCTATGGGTCGTTTCCCCATTCGGGCTACGGGATGGGCATCGAGCGCTGTGTGGCCTGGATTTGCGGGATCTCGCACCTGCGGGAAGCGAGTCCTTACCCACGGCTTGTCAATCGCCTCAATCCGTAGCAATTTCGGATTTCGGATTTCGGAATTCGAATTTCGAATTTTCCGCTCAACTCACCAGGACAGAGACTCAGGAGCGCGGTTTGAGGTAAGCGATGGTGGCGCCCCAGCCGCCGCGATCTTCCGGTGCATCGTGAAATCCTGAGATCAGCGGGTGGCGGGCGAGCAATTTCTGAACCCGGTCCCGTTGCACACCAATACCTCGGCCGTGGATCAGTCGCACTTCGGTGAATCCCTTTTCAACCGCGACCTCGAGGTAGGCGTCGACGACATCGGGCACGTCGCGGGGTGGAAACGGGTGCAGATCGATGCTGTCCTCTACAGGGATCTCGACCGGCATCTCCATATCGACGGGTTCCTCGTCGTTCTCCGCCTCTCCAGACGCATCGACGTCATCGTTGGTTGTTACCTTTGTGGAGGGACCAAACAACACCGCCAGGGTCAAGATCGCCAGCAGTCCACCAAAGACACCGAGACCGATCCACGCCCTGGGTCCGATCAGGCGAGCCAATGGCCAGGTGGCGATCGTCGCGATCGCGAACACTCCTAACTTGGTGCCGATGTATGCCCAGAAGACCGTCGGATCACGAAACGCCTGGCGAACCATGGCGGAAGTCTACTCCCACACAGTGGGTGCGACCTCAAAAATCCGAAATCCGATATCCGAAATCCGAAATTCAGCCTTCGACCTTTTCGGTCTCCATTCCCAGGACCGTGTAGCCGAGTTTTTCGATCTCGGCTTTGAGCGTGTCGGCTTCGACAGAACGCGGCCGATAGATCGCCTCGGCGATGCCCGTTTCGTGGTCAGCCAACGCCCCTTCGACCCCTTCCACTTTCTCCAGGGTAGTGACAATACTGGTCGAACACGCATCGCAATGCATGCCGGTGACGGTAAACACCGTCCGTGCCCGATCGGGGTTGTGATTGCAGGCAACGAGAAAAGCTAGCAGACCAACCATCACCAGAAGTGTTGCCACCGACCGGAGTTTTCGCATCTCTCACCCTCTCGTTGCGGTCTCGAGTTCAGGCAGGAGAACCGTTGGCAGCCCGTCGATCCCCGCGGCGAGACGATAGTTGATTGTCATCCCATCCCGGCGCGACTGCACCAGACGGCCGGAACGCAAACGGCTCAAATGCTGCGACACCGCCGCCGGGGTCATTTCGAGCACGCTCGCCAGATCGCAGACGCACAGTTCGCCACTGACGGTCAGCAGCGAAATGATCTTGAGGCGGGTTTCGCCGGCCAGCAGTGAGTAGTGGTCAGCCATCCGCCGGAGCGGCTTGGCCTGCGCCGCCAGGCTTCGCCGAAGGGTGGCGAGTTCGTCCGGAGATCGGTCCGGGGAAACACAATCGGGCTGGGGTTGTTTCATGGCCGAGACCCTTGCGGCCCGGAACACACTGGATCGGGAGGCAATCTGAATATCAACATATCGCTATTTTAGAAACTTCTTAAGGAATGTCAAGCACGTTTCTCAGGTTGGTTCAGGTGGAGAGAGTATTTGGACACTGCCACTGATACGATTCAGCGACTCGACGTCTGGATGGACGGTGATTGCGGCCTATGCCAGAGGTCGAGGGCGTGGTGCGAGACTCGCGATCGGAATGGCAAGGTCCGATTCATCGATTTCCGTGCCGCGAGCGGGAACGAGCTGCCCTTGACCCACGAAGACCACCAGACTTCGATGTGGGTTCAGGATCGCGAAGGGGTTTTGCTCGACGGCTTTGCCGCCTGGCGGCGAATTATGGCCGAAATCCCCGGCTGGAGGTGGCTGGCCCGACTCGCCTCACTGCCACCCTTCAACCTGATCGGGCCACCCCTTTACCGGCTGGTCGCTGCCAACCGCCGCTATTTCTCTTAGGGACGCCATTCGTCGACCGGCACCGGCTCGCCGAGTTTGAAATCCTCCGTCAGGCTCGCAACGAAGATGTCCTCGTCCATTTCAGGCACCCGGTATTTCGGCATGCAGAAAAAAAGCCAGCGTCCATCATCGGTGGTCGCAGCCTGAGTCATCGGTGCGCGATGTGGTCCGGGCAGACGCATCGCGCGCACTTGACCGCCCTTGAGGATGAGCTGGCGGTCGGCGCGATTGAAAAGGAGCTCGCCAGCCGGGCCTGTTCGAGGGTTCCATTCGTTGCCAGCGGTGAATATCGGTGCTTCGAGCGCAGCCGGGCTGTCCTCGGCCTTGGGATCATAGAGAAAGAGGTCACCCTGCGCGGCACCAGCACGAAGAGTGGCGAAGACGATCTTGCTACTGCTGCCGGTGAGATAGACCCCGTCGCGCGCGTCGTCGCCCAGACCTTCGATTCTCTGCGGGGCTGACCAGCGCCGATTTACTCCGCTTCGCGTCGCGCGTCCTATCCACGGCGCCTCTCCCGGCGTTGCGACAGTCACCAAACAAATAGTCTCGTCGCCCTTGACCCAGGTGACCCGAACCTGGCTGGCCCCGTCGAGGCCTGGAAAGCGCACCAGCTCGGGTGCAGTCCAACCGTTTGCTGTGATCTCTGAACGGAAGCTCCGCTCCACAGCGGCAGCCCCTGGATCAGGCGTGGTGAAACCTTCCCGGAAGGATCCGTGCCACGAATCATCTTCAGTCGCTGGCGGGCGAAGACGGGCCGAAAAGTAGAGGACCGTTCCGCCGGCGACTGGCACCGGAGCGAGCTCCAACCCGGCCGAGTTGATCACCGCCGGATCCGTGACCTCACCGTCAGATTCAGGATCGAGCTTCGGCAGCCGCCAACGGCGGTAGGTTGCGAAATCCATCACTATGCTCGCCTCGAGCCGGAGATCATTCGAGCCGTACATTTCCGAAGTGCCCAGCACCGGAAGAACCACGATTTCGGTGCCGGAGTCGATGTCATCGAGCCGTCCCGGCCGGTCGTCAACAAGCACCACGGTGTCGGCGCCAACTGTCACCGTCGCCTCGAGGGTCTTTTCAACAAGCGGGGTCGGTTTCCCGGAATCCTCGTCGGCCGCTCGGACCGACCGTGGCGCCCCGACCTGGACTTTCGCGGTCCATGAACCGGGATCGTCGGGAGATCTCTCAACATCGAGCAGGTTGCCGAAGACCTCGGCGTCTGGCTGCGCGGTCGGCCTGGCCGGGTCGACGACACCGCACCCACTCACAACAAGCAGTACAACCACAACTTTCAGAACTCCCAGAGATCGCATGAGGCCCCCTTGACAGAACACAGATTACAGCAGAAGTCCGGCAACGGTGGCGGTCAGCCACGACGCAATCGCGCCACCGAGCATCGCCTTGAGGCCGAGGCTGGCAAGGGCGCCACGCCGCTGCGGAGCGATCGCAGCAATCCCACCTATCTGGATACCGATCGACGAAAAGTTTGCGAATCCACAAAGTGCGTAGGTCGAGATGGTGGCCGCTCGCGATGAGATGGCACCCTCCTGAATGTACGACCCAAGTTGGCCATAGGCCACAAGTTCGTTGAGAGAGATTTTGATTCCGAGCAGATTGCCTACGAGGGCAGCGTCGGCCCAGGGAACTCCCATCAACCACGCGAGAGGCCTCAGCAATGTTCCGAAGAGCGTCTGCAACGAGCCCGGGATCACTCCCGCGTACTCACCAACAACTGGCGACATGCCTCCGGAACCATAGGTGACCCACTCGCCGTTCAGTAGACCCCCATCAATGAGAGCGTCGATCCAGTTGAGGCCAACATCGAGGACTGCGATCAGCGCGATGAATCCGATCAGCATGGCGCCGACGTTGACGGCCAGCTTGAGGCCATCGGTGATGCCGTTGGCCGCGGCTTCGATCACATTGCCGCCGGAGTCAATCTCAGGCATTTCGACATCGCCCGCCGTTGCCGAATGCTCGAGCTCGGGGTAGATGATCTTGCCCACCACAAGCGCTGCTGGCGCCGACATGACACTGGCAGCGATGAGATGACCGGCAGGAATTCCCATCGCGATATAGGCGGCGAGAACACCCCCGGCGATGGTTGCAAACCCGCCGACCATGATCGTCAGCAATTCGGATCGGGTCATGTCATTGAGAAACGGCCTGATCAAGAGTGGTGCCTCGGTCTGGCCGACGAAGACGTTGGCCGTACAGGAGAGAGTTTCGGCGCCACTGGTGCCAATCGTCCAGCGCATGAAACGGGCGAGCGCCTCAATCACCCGTTGCATGACGCCGAGGTAGTAGAGGACCGACATAAAGCCACCGAAGAATATGATGGTCGGCAGCACTTTAAAGGCAAACTGGAAGCCGAATCCCGGCCAACTTGCCGCTCCTCCAGGGAAAAAATACTGGCGATCGGCCAGATTTCCGAAGAGGAATCTGGCGCCGTAGTCGGAGAGTTCGAGGAAGGCCGACACCTTCCTGCTGAAAGTGTCGAAGATCTCTTCTCCATACAGCCCGGAAGCCACCAGCCAGGCCACCGTGACGGCCGCCAACAAGGCGCCGAGCGGCCCCTGCGCCGCCGGAACAACCCGAAACCGCGCATTCACGATCATCAGCACCAGGACGACAAGGGCACCAATACCGACCACCGGGGCACCGAGCAGACCAAGGATCACTGCCACCGCAATCGCAGCGGCCAACAACAACGTCACAGAGCTATGACCTCTGTCCGGAGTCGCCGTGTCACTCCGCAATTGGTAGACGGCTACCAGGCTGCCGACCAGCCCCATGCCGATAAAACTCCACACGTCCTCTCGGAGGATGATCAAAGCGAACAAGAATTGCAGGCCAAGACCCCAGAAGACGACACGCAGCCTGACATCGCGCCGGTGATAGGACATGGCCCAGGCCAGACCGAGCAGGGCCAACACGCCGAGCACGCCAATAAACCGCATGGAGCATCCTCCCGGAGAGACACTTTACACCGTCGTCCTGTCATGCCGAGACGGAATCGATATAATTATCGTGTTGGCGGGATAACCAAGAGGGAGAAATGCCATGGCGATGGACTTCGAGACCGTGAGGTTTTTAAGATATGTCTTCGCAGTGGTCGGTTTCTTTATCGGCGCAGCTTCGGGCATCAAGTATTACGGCACGATCGGTGGTTTGATCGGCGGCGTCATCGGCGCAATTGTTGGATGGAATACACCGGACCTCTTCAAGGGACGAACCCAGAAGTGATCCGCCAACCAGGCCGGCGTGATTGTTCGTGGAATCGTCGGCCATGAATCGCGACGATTTTGAGGCCGTTGTCGCCGAGGCCCTCGACGGCCTTCCGCTTGAGTTTGCCGAACTGATGTCAAACGTCTCGATTCAGGTCCGCGAGACGCCCGACGCCCAGACCCTCCGAAGCCTCGATCTCGACCCGAGGCATCACACGCTTTTTGGCCTCTACACAGGGGTTCCGCTCGACGAGCGCGGTGGCTGGTACGGCAACGTGCTACCGGACGTGATTGTGCTCTACAGGCGGCCGCTGCTTGACGCCTGCCCCACCCACACCAAGCTCATCCACCAGATCCAGCTCACCCTGCTGCACGAAATCGGCCACCACTTCGGGCTCTCGGACGAGGAGATGGATGCGTGGGAGCAGGAATTTGGCGGGCTGGAAGACGACGAAACAATCACCAATTAGTTTTGAGTTCTTAGTTTTGAGTTTTGAGTTCCGGCCAACCACCCGGCAGAAGCAGCCCGAATGGGAGAGCGATAACTCAAAACTCACAACTCAACTCTCAACACTTCTCAACCGGCCGGTTTCATCTCCGGTATCCTAGCCACCATGGCTCAGGAAAATGAGAAACTTCACCCGATCGAAGCGTCCCACCTCCAGGCGCGACGCGAGCGGGTGTTCCTGATCTTCGCCGGCATCTTCCTCGGTACCCTGGCGATGCTCAATATTCTCGGCATCAGCCGCTTCATCAAGCTTTTCGAGACCGAGACCGCCGGTGGGTTTCCGCTGGTCTTCGCGATCGCGATCGGCGTTCTGCCCTACCCGATCACCTTTCTATGCACCGACTTCATTAGTGAGTTCTATGGCCGGCGGCGGGCCAACTTCGTGGTCTTTGTCGGACTCCTGCTCAACATCTGGGTGGTCGCAATCATGTGGATCGGCGGCGTACTGCCTGGATTCGAAGCCACTGATCCGGCTACCGGGGCCATCGTTCGTGACGCCGCAGAGCGCCTGCCGGTGTTCTTCGAAATCCGCGCCCTGACCTTCGGTGCGGTGACTGCTTCGATGATCGCCTACATGGCGGCGCAGTTCTGCGACGTCTGGGTCTTTCATTTTTGGAAACGGGTGACCAAGGGCCGCCTCCTGTGGGTCCGCAACAACGGGTCAACAATGATCAGTCAGTTGGTGGACACCACGGCCGTCATCCTCATTACCCATTACTACGCGCACGCTCTACCCGTCGACCCGGACCTGCCGATCGGCCGCCAGCTCGCCCTGTTCATCGTCACCGGCTACACCTTCAAGTTCGGAGTTGCCGCTTTTGACACCATCCCCTTCTACATCGGGGTGCATTACCTCAAACAGTATCTGCAGATCGATCCGACGCGCGAACATGATCTGCATGACAACGATCCCCCGGAATAGCACGGGAGAAAGGGAGCACCCATGAGAAGCGCGCAGCTGCATCAGCGACACCGGTGCCACCCTTCACATTGTTTGAATGCGTCGCATTCAGATTCAGCAACGTCTTGAGGGCAAACAATGTGAAGAGTGGCACCATGCTCGCCGAAGCGGGAGGCGCGAAGGAGCCTCTAGCGTTCCTCCGCTTCAGCCCAGACAACGTAGCGCTGCGTTCCACCCGGCATGGGCGAGTCAAGCGGCCAGCAGGTGATCAGGACGAGGGTCGGACCCTCGTTGTCGGTGATCACCCAGGTGTCACGCTCCTCTACAACCGCAGTCGTCACGACCCGGTAGCTGCGGCTTCGGCCCTTCTCGTCTTCGAGCACCACGATCTGTCCCATCTCGAGCATGTCGAGGTCGGAGAAATGCGTGTCGCGGTGGCCCGCAATCACGCAGGTGCCATCACCACCGGGCTTCGAACTGCCATCCAGATACCCGGGGGCAAAGGCCAGGTTGCGGCCGGTGGCGCCGGCGAGCACGATGTGTTCGCCGCCGCCTGGGAGGGTGAGCCGGGCCACAGGCCAGGTGTCTGCCCACGGCCACGGCTTCTCCTCCACCCCGCCTTCCTGAGTCCGCTCCCACGAGTGGTGAAGTAGGACCTGAGCGAGACCCGCCTTGGCGTGGATCCACCCTCCACGGACTCCCTGCACGATTCCGGTCGCGAGCAGCAGGGCTGAGAGTCCGGAGAGGACACGCTGAACAATCACACCACACCCCGCAACTGGCGAACGAATACGCCGAGCGCAATAGCAATGAGGGCCGTCAGCAGGTAAAGACGGCTGGCGGTTCCGCCCTTGGGCAGGGTGCCGAAGACCTTCTCGTACTTCCAGCCCGCGGGCAAATTGGTCGGCACCGCACCGGTGCGCATCTTCTCGTCGGTGGGTCGGGTGGGAGTGACGTCAACCGCGACGAGGCTGGTGTACTTGGAGATAAGGTGGTGAGCCAGTGCGATCTCCACCACCTTCGGACGCACCTCATCCTCGGGCACGCCACGCGCCTGCTGATCCATGATCGAGGCAATTTTGCGCCTCGCCCACAAACGGTTGATGCCCGCTCGTTCCGGTGCGACCGACAGGATCGTGCGGGCCTCCCATGACTCGTCTGCTCTGACTCCGTTCGCCACCAACTCACCGTGGACGGTGCCGAGCCGCGCCGTCACCACCACCGGCCGGCCGGCGTAGAGATCGGGTACCTGCTCAGGCCAGGTCTCGGTATTGGGGTCGGGCCATTGCAGTTCGATATCAGCAAGGACCGGGTTCTCGAGCTTGGCGAAGAACTCGCCCATCCTTAGCAATACCTCCGACGGAGTCCCGATGTGGGTGAAGTCCCCCCGCCCGAACGATGCGGCGCGCTCCATGAAGTGCGAGTTGGGCGCTGAGCCGATGCCGATGGTGAAGAGACGGCTGCGTCCGAGCTCCTCGTGGATTGCATGAAAGAGGGCATCTTCGTTGCCGACGCAACCATCGGTGATGAAAACCACCTGTCGCAACGGCGTGTGCTCCTCGAGGTCTTCAAGAGCCGCCAGCAACGGTCCCATCATCTCGGTGCCGCCGTCAGCCTGCAGCCCGGCCACCCACTGTTTGGCGCCATCGATCGCCGCCGGCATCGCCGGCACGCTCTGACGATGAAGTTTGGTGAAGTTCGAGTCGAACTCGATGATATTGAAGTAGTCCTCGGGGGCGAGCTGCTCGAGGGCAAGCGCCAGGGCGTCGCGCGCCTGGATGATGGACGTGCCGCCCATCGAGCCCGAGGTATCAACGACGAAGATGACTTCCCGAGGTAGGCGCACGGTTTCGGTAAAGGTATCGTCAGGCGGCATCAACATCGCGAGCACGTAATACGAGCCATCGAGCTCCTCGGTAAAGACTGCCGCCCTTGGTTCACTCCCTCTCGCCGGCGTCCATTCGAGCACGAAGTCTCGATCGGCCGGGACGCCGTTGAGGAGAATGCTATGAACTTCACCTGCGGTTTTCTCAATCTGCGCCGCATGCGACGGGCAATTGAGGCGCTCGAGAGGCATTCCAGCGTCGAGTGAAACTTTTAGCCGGACCAGGTTGACCGCACCTTGATCGGGGTGGAGGACCGGCGGAGTCACCCGCGACGCATCCTCGACCTGATCCGAGTCGAAAACCCAACCGGTGCCGGTTTTTGCCCGAGTCGTTACCTTTGATCCGGGTATGTAGCGTGGGCCTATGACCATCGGGAATCGGAGCTCGAAGCGGCCGGAGTCATACTCGAGGACCTGCTGGTACGAAACGCGTACCCCAATCTTCTCGCCGGGCCCAATGTTGGCAACCGAAGTTGTGAAAACATTCGGCCGCTCCTGTTCGACCAATGACGCCTTGCGACCCTCCTTTTTGGCCTGCTGATAGACCTTGCGGGCGGCTTCCCGTTCCTCGATCTGCCCCTCAATCACACGCTCGCCGATCTCGAGACGCATGGCGTGGACGCCGGCCTTTTGAGGCAGTGGAAAAACATACACGCCCTCAAGCCACTCGTCTCCCGGGTTGTGGAAACTTTGCCGCACCGTCGCTTCCACCACCAAACCACGCACCGCAATCTCCACCTCGGTGCTCTGCACCGGGGCGGGTACGTAGCGCCCGGGAGTATCGGTTTTGAAGAGCAGGCTTCCCTGACCGACGTCGGCGAGGCCAATCGTGGGCTCCGGTTCCTGTTGCTCCTGTGCGAACAACCCTGTGGGCACCGCGAACAGCACCGTAGCGATCACGAGTCCGAACGTCTTCTTCGCCATGGTCCACCTCCGAGTGTCGTTATCCGCCCTCATCCACAATCGGCAGGCGTGATGTCTACAAAACGATGGCGGCTGGGAAAATCAGTGGCGGAGTGTGGCGATGAAGGGGCACGGGAACGGTCCGCTCGCGAAAAACGATGTTTGAGTTATGAGTTTTGAGTTTTGAGTATTGAGTTATCCCCCACCCACCCTTCTTCTCCAACGGGAGGCAGGGTGGAACTCAAAACTCAAAACTAAGAACTCAGAACTGGGTGGGTGGTATCAGTATTTCGCGGCTATGGGATACCGCCGTCCGGCCCCAAAGGCCTTGGCGGTGATCTTGATGCCGGGTGCGGCCTGCCGGCGCTTGTACTCATTGCCGGTAATCAGGCCCACGACCTGGCGCACGACTTCGGGATCAAGGCCCTCGGCGATGATCTCCTCTACCGCGCGGTGCTCCTCCACCCAAGCTTCAACGATTCGGTCGAGGATCGCGTAAGGAGGCAGCGAGTCCTGATCCTCCTGATCGGGGCGCAACTCTGCCGAAGGCGCTTTGGTGAGGGTCGACTCTGGGATGACCTCTCCTTCGGAGTTGAGGAATCGAGCGAGATCATAGACCAGAGTCTTGGGCACATCGGAAATCACTGCAAGACCACCGGCCATATCGCCATAAAGGGTGCAGTAGCCGACCGCCACCTCGGATTTGTTGCCCGTTGCCAACAGAAGCCGACCGAATTTGTTCGACAGCGCCATCAAAACCCCGGCCCGGACGCGGGCCTGGATATTCTCTTCGGTAACGTCTTCCTCGAGGTCCTCGAAGACCGGGGCGAGACCGTCCAGATAGGCCTGGAAAATGTCGTCGATCGGCACGATCCTGAAGTCGATTCCGAGGTTCGAGGTCAGGGCTTCGGCATCCGCAACGCTACCCTCCGATGAGTAGCGGGTCGGCATCGCCACACCGAGCACATTCTCAGGCCCAAGTGCGCGTGCAGCGATGGCAGCGGTCAGCGCTGAATCGATCCCACCCGACAGCCCGAGAAGTACCTTTTCGAAACCACATTTTCTGACGTAATCGCGAAGACCGAGTTCCAGGGCCGCCAACGCTTCGGCCTCCCTCGACTCGGCTACTTCTCGGATTTCTCCCGTCGGGCCCTCGAGGCCTCTGGTCTCCTCGAGTGCTTCTCCGGGCACGTCATAAAGGAGCAGGTCCTCTTCGAAATCCCTGGCCCGCGCAACGACTTGTCCCTTGCCGTCAATAACCATCGAGTGACCATCGAAAACGAGGTCGTCGTTGGCACCCACCTGATTGGCATAGATGAAGAACCGGCCCGAGTCCTCCGCATACCGCCGGACGAGCTCGCGCCGCTCGCTGGCCTTGCCGAGCTCGAAGGGGCTTGCCGAGAGGTTGACCAGAATCTGGGAACCGCGGTGAATCAGCTCGAGCACCGGGTCACGGTGGTAGAGGCTGTGGCCGTCGAGATCGGGGTCGGCCCACACGTCTTCGCACACCGAAACCCCGATGCGGACGCCTTTGAAATTCAGCGGCCGCGCATCCGCACCCGACTCGAAGTACCTGGCCTCATCAAAAACATCGTAGGTGGGCAATAGGCACTTGAGATAGCGCTCCACCACCTGTCCCTTGTGGCACAGAGCGACCGCGTTGTGGAGGCCCTTGCCGGTTCCCGTCTCGTTGCGGTCAACAAAGCCCACCAGAATGCCGAGATCGTCATCAGAGAGATGCGCGATCCGCTCGAGCTGGGCAATGTTGCGGTCAACGAAGTCCCGGCGCTCCAGCAGGTCTCCGGGCGGATAGCCAATGGTGGCGAGCTCTGTAAAAATCACGAGGTCGGTAGTCTCACGACGCGCCCGTTCGACAGCTACCGTCATCGCCTCGAGATTGGCCTCGAAGGCGCCGATCGTGTAATCGAGCTGGGCGATAGCAATGCGCATGGGTTCCCTCTCTGGATGACAAGGATATACCAGGAGGGGGCTTGGGGCTTGGGGCTTGGGGCTTGGGGTTTCTAGTGGTTTGTCCCCAACACATTGCACCAGGCCTCAGGTCTCAAGCCTCAGGCCCTGGGTGGTTGAAAACACCAAACCCGCCGGGGGGGCCGGCGGGTTGGCGAGGAAGGAGGTGAGTCAAAGAGGTTTTATTCCCTGATCTCACTCGTTTATACGAAACCATGGCCCAGGGTGTTTACCCGCGTGTTAGCATCCAAAGAGGTAGGTCAAACACATCAACGCCCTTGGCGTCAGCAAAAAGGAGCATGCGATGGTGGACCGTATCGGTCATTACCGAATCGTTGCCGAGCTCGGTCGCGGCGGCATGGGGATCGTCTACAAGGCGCACGAGGAGTCCCTCAATCGTTTCGTCGCCATCAAAGTCCTCGGCGAGCATTTGAGCGAGGATCCCGGGCACGTCGAGCGCTTTCTGCGTGAGGCACGGAGCGCAGCCAGCCTCAATCACCCAAACATCGTCCAGATATACGCCGTCAGCGAGGAAGACGGTCGCCACTTCTTCGCCATGGAGTACGTCTCGGGCAGCAGCCTGCAGCAGATCCTGCGTTCCTCCGGGTCCCTCGACCCGGTCCAAGTCGCAAAAATCGCCCTGCAAACAGCATCCGGCCTTCGCGCCGCCCACGAACAAGGCATCATCCACCGCGACATCAAACCCGCCAACCTTTTGATCGATGACCGCGGGCTGGTGAAGATCGCCGACTTCGGCCTTGCCCTGGTGACCAGCGGCGTCTCGCGCCTCACCGCCACCGGGATGTTCATGGGTACTCCCGGCTATCTTTCACCTGAGCAATGCCTTGACCAGGACCCGGACCATCGCACCGATATCTTCTCGCTCGGCGTCACTCTGTACGAAGCACTGAGCGGCAAGGTCCCCTTTACAGCTGACAGTCCTCTCGCTCTGCTCCGTCAGATCGTCGAGGTCGAGCCGCCGGATCTCGGGGAACTCAACCCTGAGGTCGATCCGGAACTCCGCTCCATTGTCTCCCGCATGATGATCAAGGATCGTGATCTACGTGTCGCAAGCTGTGCTGAGCTGACTGGCGAACTTGAAAAATTTCTCGAAGGTCGAGGTGCATCCGGCAACCTGGTCGAACGGGTCGCCGCGTCGGCGGGCAGCCAGACTCCGCCACAACCTACTCCCACCGCCACGGCCGAGCTCGACTCGCAGCCCACCCGGCAGGTTTCGAGCGACGCCATTGCGGCCGGTGGCCCTGCGGTCACCGCCCACGCAGCGAAGACTGAAGTTCCAATCGTGGAGACCTCTCCGCTCGAGGAGCCGCTCTCGAGCACCAGCTCTGGCAAGCGCCTGGCGCTGGTTGCCGCCGTAGTGGTGCTCTTCGGCCTTGCGGCGGTTGTCGCGGCCGGCATTTTCGCCTGGAAATCCGGTCTTTTTGAAGCCGCCATGGGAAGTCAAGCTAGCGCCACCACGACTGAATTTGAAACGCTGCAAACCGATAATGAGAAGAGCCCCGCCGAGGTCATCGAAAAAGAGGACGAGGTTGATCAACCGGCCACAGCGGCCGGATCTACGACTGTGTCATCAGTCGTCGGACAGGGCCTGGAGCCGACCGTACAGGCGAGACCCGTCGACTCGGGTCGCGCCGAATCCGGAGTGACCAACCAGGAAAATGGCGAACGACGGGCTGCCGATTCGATCCGTCCTCGATCCGAGGCGAGGCAGGAGCCCGCCTCGCAGCCACCAACGTTGCGTCCGCCCCCAGAGGGTACAGTCGTCATCGCAGTCGGCGAAACCGTCCTCGCGGGCGAGGCGGAGGCCGTGGTCGAAAAAACCCTTGCACAGGCCGGCATTTCACTTGTCGATGAAAACGGCATCCCTGGAATCGCCGCTTTCCTCGGCACCGATCTGGCGCCGGAACCGGGAGAAATCCACCGGCTCCTCCGCCCATACGCGCAGTACCTCGTGTTCGTGAGGGTGGAATACCTCGGCGAGAGGCCGCTGATGTACATGGGCCAGCAAGACGTCGCTTTCCAGGCTCGGGTGATCATGGTGCCCGTCGACCTGCAGGCGGGGAGTGCCGTTGCGGCGCCTGTGAGGCTTCGCACCGAGTACACCCACCTCAACGCCCAGAGGGTGGCCGAAAAAGAGCTGCGTCGTCCGGCTTACCGCATCGCCCAACTCCTGGCCGAGAGGTAAGCGCCTCACAGCACCCGCTCACCCATAAATCTGCGGGAAGGACGCGTTGATCGGAGGTGCCTGGCATCCTCTCGGGGGGCGCTATCGGAGGAGAGCCCTTTGACGCTGGGAGCTCCACCCCCTAGAGCGGGTGCGATCAGTCCCGCCTTCCGCCGAGCAGACCCGATCGGATCAGGAAATAGAGAAGGGTGGCCAGAGACGAGGCGACCGCCGCCACATACGTCATCGCAGCCGCATTCAGCACCTTGTCCATCCCACGGCGTTCATCGATACCGACAATGCCTTTCTCCACCACCAACGCCTTGGCTCGGTTGGTAGCATCGAACTCGACCGGCAGGGTCACGATCTGGAAGAGGAGCACCGCCGAAAAGAGGACTGCCCCCACCATCACCATATTTTGGGAGGCGAAGAAGAGACCCATCAGCATCACGATATAGCCCAGGTTGGAGCCGATGCTGGCGGTTGGGACGAGCATCGAACGGAGCTTGAGCGGACCGTATCCCTTGGCGTGCTGAATCGCATGGCCCGCTTCGTGGGCGGCGATGCCGACAGCAGCGAGTGAGCGGGAGTCATACACACCATCTGAAAGCGCGAGGTTCTTTTTCACCGGGTTGTAGTGATCGCTCAAGAGCCCCCGGGACCGGCCGATCGAGACGTCCCGTATGCCGGCACCGTCGAGGATCTTCTGGGCCGCATCAGCGCCACTCATTCCTGAAGAAACAGGCACCTTTGAGTATTTTTTGAAGTTCGCCTTGGTCCGCCAGCTCGCCCACAGCGAGAATATGAACGCCGGCGCGATGAACAGGAAATACATAGGATCGAAGTACATGGTTCAGCCTCCGCGGCGATCGACATCGTGAAACGTCGTCGCGCACCACATACTACCAACGTCGCGGACCAGAAATTCCTCGCGCAGGTGGACGGATGGGGTTACCATCCCCCGCTGGAGGTCGTATGACAACTCGTTGGGGTCGGATTCTGGTGCCCGTGCTGGTAACGCTCGCGATCCTCGCGACTGGGTTGTTCATCTTCTCGTTCTTTGGCGGGGAGGAAATCGCGATTGGAAACCTCGTCCTGCGCGCCCAGAAAGGCACAACCTACCCGCTCCAGGCACCCCGGAATGTGTTTCCAGGTGCTCAGTTCCGAGAGCCGACCGAAGGCCAAAGCCAAGTTCCTGCCGCGCGAAATGTGATCCTCTTCATAGGCGACGGGATGGGGCTCGGGCAGGTCAGCGCGGCGTCAGATCTTCTGGATTTTCCAGGGAGCACGCCAGCGATGATCGACACCCCGCACGTGGCGTTGGTCCGCTCCTGGGTTTCCGACAACCTTGCCCCAGACTCCGCCTCCACCGGCACCGCAATGGCGACCGGTTTCAAAACTCGCAAGAAAGCGGTTGGGGTGCTCGAGGACGGCAGGGTGGTGCGCAATCTGTTCGAGGTTGCGCGCGAACACGGCCGCGCCACCGGCGTGATCACGACGTCCGGTGTTGTCGATGCGACGCCAGCGACCTTCACCGTCCACGTGGAATCGCGCGACGACTATCACGAGATCTTCGAGAAGATGCTCGCCTCCGGCACCGATCTTCTGATCGGTGGAGACTGGATTAACTTTACGAAGGCAAAGAAGAACCCGGTCTATCTCGATCTCCTGGCGAGGGCCGAAGAGCTTGGACAAGAACGCGGCTACCAGGTGATTCGAAATCCGAGTTCGATCGAAACGGCGGATCTCCCCCTGTTGGCCCTTTTTCCCCCCCGACCTACCGGCGGCAACAGCCACGGACCGCCACTCACGGCGACGGCGCTGCGGGCGGTAGAGCTGCTGCGGCAGGATCCCGATGGCTTCCTTCTGCTGGTCGAATGTGAAATCACTGACGAGTTCGGCCACCTCAACGACATCGAGGAGGTCATGAACGGGATCCGCGAGCTGAACGACGCCGTAGCGGCCGTCCTCGAGGTCACCAAGGGCGACGGTGAAACGCTTGTGGTGGTGACGGCCGATCACGATACCGGCACGCTGGCCGTCGTCGAAGGCGACTACGAGGAGGGTCGAGCAACCGTCCGGTGGGCAACCGGTGATCACTCAACCCAATGGCTTCCGCTCTTCGCCTTTGGACCCGGCGCCGAGCGCTTCACGGGGGTTCTCGACAACACCCATGTCGGGCAGCTGATCGCACAGGCGCTCGGACTCGAGCCGTTCCCGCAATTGGCCGACTTCGTTGAGAATTGACCGAATAAGGCCATTCTGCTAGACTTTGGACGTTCTGAGCGGCAAATCGGCCGCGGGAGATGGCAGTATGAATCTTCGCAATAGCCTCAAAAGACTGGTTCTCGGCCGCGAGGAGCAGGCCATTCCGGTGCTCGGTCGCAACGACCGCTGCTGGTGCGGCTCTGGCAAGAAGTACAAGACATGCCACCTTTCCGCCGACGATCGCAAGCGTTTGGCCGAGCGTAGCGCCATGGGCGGCCCCCGCAAGGGTGGGATGTTCTAGGCTTCGTCGATCGTCCGGACTCCCTCACAGTTTTTCCGTCTCCTTGCCCGTCTCCGTCTCTGTGCCCGGAAGGGCTTGAGGCTTGAGTCCTGTGGCTCGATGTCCACCAGTAATGGCTTGACTTTTCGAAGCATCAAGCCCCAGGCCCAGGTCCTTCGGGATCGGGATCGGATGTGCACTCGGGACTAAGAGCGATCTTTCACCTGTTGGTGTTGATGGGAGTCCAAAATGGCAGATTTGAAAGTCCTCGAACCGGAAGGACACGATCACGGAACCAGCGCGATTGGCAGGGTGCTGGCAGAGGTAGTCGAAGAGCTGCAGGATCAGGCCGACCAGCTGGCGACGCCGCTCAGAAAGACCTTCACCGGTCACCCTCTTCCGTCCCGCAAGGAAGTCGTGAAGATGATCGAGCTCCTGCAGTCGGTGATCTTCCCCGGCTATGTCGGCAACCGCGATGTGACCGAGGAAAGCCTCGGCTACCACATGGGGTCAAACCTCCACCAGGCCTCGCTGATCATGGTCGACGAAATCCACCGCGGGCTCTGCTTTGCGTGCCAGCGGGATAAGGTCGACCGGACGCCTGAGGCCTGTCTCGGACAGGCACAGCGGATCACGGCCGACTTCCTGCGCCGTTTGCCCAGGATTCGGCAACAGCTGGCCCTCGACGCCGTCGCCGCCTACGAGGGCGATCCGGCGGCATCGAGCCCGTCAGAAGCCATATTCTGTTACCCGGGAGTCCTCGCCCTCACCTGCCACCGCATCGCCCATGTCCTCTATGGCTTCGACGTGCCGTTGATCCCCCGCATCATCGCCGAACATGCCCACAGTCGGACCGGCATCGACATTCACCCCGGCGCCACCATTGGCGAACGGATCTTCATCGATCACGGCACTGGCGTGGTGATCGGAGAGACCGCGATCATCGGCGATCGGGTCCGCATTTATCAAGGTGTGACCCTCGGCGCCAAGAGCTTCCCGCTCGACGACGACGGCAACCCGATCAAAGGCATCGTCCGCCATCCACTGATCGAGGACGAGGTGACGATCTACTCCGGTGCGACCATCCTCGGTCGGGTCACAATTGGCAAGGGAGCGGTGATCGGCGGCAATGTGTGGCTGACCAAGGACGTTGCCCCGGGGGCTGTCATTTCGCAGTCGAGGCCGAAGACCCAGCACTTTGAAAATGGCGGGGGCATTTGATTTCGGATTTCGGATTTCGGATTTCGGAATTCCACCCACCCGTCCCGGAGTAACCGCAGATCACGCAGATAGACACAGATATCGGACACCACCCACCAACCCCTCAACACAAAGGCATTTCTAGCGACGAAGAGGGCGCTCAGAGAACAGCGCGTGACAAAACGTGCCGTCCCTGACGATTTTGGACGGAGGGGCAGGGAATCCAGCAACACAGCGGGGCCAAACATCGTCAGGGGGGGCACTCCTCGGAAACGCGACCGGAGAATAGCACTTTGAAGGTAGTCCGAACGTCCGCGGCGAGCGAGCACCTGAGTCGTCGAAGCCCCAGCGCGCCTCTCGGTGAAACAGGCAATCATGTCTTCAGGTCGGCGCGAAGTCGGCGAACCTCTTCGGTGAGGGCATCGACTTTACGTTCGAGGATTTCGGTTTTGTCCATCATCATTTCGTCGACGAAGACCGCGTTGGCCAGAGACAGACCGAGAATTCCACCAATCAGGACCGCGGCAACAAAAAAGGCGCGAGTGCCCGCGGAAGCGACCTAGCGTGAGTAGTAGGGATTATCGCCGGAGGAATGATCGGTGTCATCGAGCACCCGTTTGATCTCGGGCACTTCCTGGAGGATAGCCGTCTCGATGCCCTCCTTGAGAGTCACCTGCGACATCCCGCAGCCCTGGCAACCACCGCCGAACTGAATGACCGCGGCGTCGCCGTTGATGGCCAAAAGTTCGACCCAACCACCATGGCCTGCGAGCGAAGGGGAAATGCGCTCATCGATGACCTTTTGCACCCTCTGGGCCAGCGGATCATCCCAATTCACCTCCGCCTGAGGGTTGTTGAACATGAAGCCGGTGCCGCTGACATCGGAAACGAAGTCCACCGTGGTGCCCTCGATAAATTCAGCGCTTTGTGGATCGACGAATACCTCAAAAGCCTCCTGATCCACTACGACATCCTTTTCGGAGTTCTCGCCCTCAGTCACCAGAGCCAGCTCGTAGCGGAACTGGTGGCGACCAAATCGGTGTGCAACCACTCGCACACCAAGACTCGGAGTTTCGCTCATGTCCATGTACTCGCGGACTTTCTGCCGCGCGGTCTCAGTGAAGGTGATCATTCTTCTCCCCTTTTGCATCCGCCTCGTGGCGTCGCCCCAATCCTACCAAACAACTATCGGGAGCCCAGCACCGTCTCGACGATCTGCTCTTCGTCTCCCCGAACGACCGTCACCTCCACAGCATCTCCCGGCGCCCGCGCCTTGAGAAGATCAGAAAACGAGCGCAGATCAGTCACCCTCGCGCCGTCAATGGCGACGATCACGTCACCCGCTACGATCCCAGACTCCTCCGCGGCCGATCCCGGCATCACCTGCTGCACCCGAACACCCGGCCCCTCGAATGCGAAATCAGGCATGGTGCCGAGGCTGGCCCGGCGCGATGTCCGTGCCGGCGGCGTGCCAGCCTCATTCGCAGCGGCAGAAATCGTCACAGTCAGTGGATCGGTGCGCTCGGCAAGGTAGCCGATCGCTTCGTAAGCCGCCTCGGTGACCACCACCATACCTTCGGCGTCGATCGTATCGACGGTGTCGGAGGGTCGGTGATAATCAGCGGTCGGACCCGTGAAGAGCTGTATTGCGGGCACTCCGATTTCAATACATGCGACCTGGTCTGAAGCGTCGAGAGGCTCCGAGACAACCGCCACCGGCGCGCCGGTCGTGTAGCCGACACCCATGAATATGAAGCGCCACTCGCGGGCGGTGTCAGCATTGAGCACGTAGAGCTTGCCGTCGGCCAGGCGGCCGACGGTGTCGAGGTTGACGCAGGCAAACGGCTTCGCATCGGGGGTCATCGAAGCCAGGAGATGGCGCGAGCCCAGGAGCCCAGCCTCCTCGCCGGTGACCACCGCAAAGACCACTGGGCGCGGTCGTGGCGGTTCGGAGGCCATGGCCCGAGCGAGCTCGAGCAGCACCGCGACCCCGGAGGCGTTGTCGTCGGCCCCCGGGTGGACTTGGTTCTCGTTGCCCTCGCGCACATCTGGCCACCCGCGACCAAGGTGGTCGAGGTGGGCAATGACCAGAACCGGCTCGTCGGCGAGTTTCGGATCGCGACCCGGAATCCGCGCAACGAGATTGACGAGTTCCATCTCTCGCTCCGGCTCTCCCCCCGTCCACCGCCAGCTCTGGCGTATCCCGTCGTCAGCCGCCGGTTCGAGGCCCACCGATCCGAGACGAGCTTCAACCAGTCCGGTAGCTCTTTGGAGACCCTCGGAACCGAGACCACGGCCCTCGAGAGCAGGGTCGGCGAGTTCGGCCACCGTCCGTTTCAGGCTTTGAGCGTCATGCGCCGGAGGCAGCTCCGCCAATGGCATCCTCGCTGCTAGCTTCAGGGCTGGCATATTGCCGTCCGAGAGATTTCTCACCAGTGGCGAAGACAGCGGCTGCCACATCCCCTTGGCCATATTCTCGGGTTCCGTGCCACGAAATCCGAGGTAAGAGTAACGGGTGTAGTGGGGCAGTTTGCGGGCGAGGCCGGGTATGGCTTCGATGGGCGCCGCCGTTACCCAGGAGACTGCAGCCGTTGGATCGCCCTTCGCGCGTGCCACCACGACCAGCGAGTGATCGCTCTTCGAAAGTTCGTCCCCGGCCAGTACGACCGAGGCGGCACTCATCGAAACTCCCTGGTCGGCCAGACGGCCCGAAATCTCTGACCCGAAACGGTTGTTCCAACCGAGCACCCAGGTCGGTGTGTCGGGCAGAACCTCGAGCTCGGAATCGAGGACGATTTTCGCTTCACCAGGCCGCGCCCAGTCGGCCGCGAGCTGGCGCCAGGCGGCTATCTCCTCATCCGATGCCGAAGAGGGAAGCACAAAGAGCTGTTCCTCCGCCCCGAAGACCGTAGAGAGCGCCGGAGGAACCTCGAGAGGATCGAGCCGACGCATGACGTCGAAGGCGGGATCGACGTCGACCCGCAGAGGACGCGCCGAGCACGGTACCTCGACGATGCAATCCCTAGCACAGGCGCCGACTTCGGCCCATACCGGTTCTTCCTGCCCCTCGATGGTTACCGCCACCGGGACGGTGACCGGGAACGGCTGCTCGTCCTGCACCTGCCGCAAATGGACGGCGACCCGCCACGGCGCCTCGCCCGGGGCGCCCTCCTCGACCCGAGCCTCTCGAATCTCGAATCGAGGCGCCCCCGTCCGCTCGACCCATTCCTCGATGAAGGGGGCCCAGTCACCGCCGGTCTCGTCGGTGAAGGCTTCCGCGATGTCAGAAAAAGAGGCGCGGCTGAAACGGTGCTCGCGATCAAAGAGCGAGAGCGCTGCCAAAAACGCCTCATTACCGACCGCACGGCGTGCCATGTGGAAAAGCATCAAACTCTTCCCGTATCCCACGGCTTCCGACGCCGCAGATTGACGAGAGCCAAAATCGGCGAGCGGAAAGTCCTCGCCCGCCGAAACCATATCCGTGTATTTCTTGAGGGTGGCGCGACGGTAGGTAGCGCCCTCGCCTCGTTGTTCGGCAAAGAGGTGATCGGCCATGTAGGCGGTCAGTCCCTCACACCAGTTGCCGTGTTCGAATTCCACGTAGATCGAATTTCCCCACCAGTTGTGGAGCAGTTCGTGTGGGTAAGAGGAAGTTAGAATCCACGGGAAACGAATCACCTGTTGCCCGAGGAGGGTAAAGCCAGGCATCCCGTAACCGGTCTCCCAGAAATTCTCAACCAGGGCAAACGAAGCGTAGGGGTACGGTGGCAGCATTCCCTGGTAAAGGTCGAGGTAGCGAGCGGTAGCGTCCAGGTAGCGCTGGGCGAGGGCAGGATCGTCATCACGAAGGAAGGCAAATACCTCGACATCGCCGGCTTCCCGCGAGTACTCGTGCCACGGTCCGGCAACGAGATAGATCTCCTCGGTCGGATGCGCCAGACTCCACGAGGTTGAACGAAGGCCCTCACTATCGACATCGTGGTGGGTGCGACGGCCCTGCGAAACCACATCCCAGGGTGGTGTCAGTCCACCCACCACGAGATCGAAGGTCATAAGACCGTCTCCGAACGTTGGCACCCAGAAGCTGGCGCCGGCAAGAAATACCCCACGATCATCGATGATTCCCGGAGTCTCGGAGAAGCTGCGCTGGTACTCCTCACCCTGGGTTGCGAGTTGGTGGTGGATGACGCCTCCATAGACCAACTCTACCGTTCCGGGAGGCGTACCCTCTGGTATCAGTAGGTACGCCTCAAGCGGCACCTTTTCCGACACCGTGTCGGTGGTCGCGTTGATCCCAAGAAACCCGGCCTTGGCCGGCCCGTCCTGCAGCTGCAACGTCCAGCCTGGAGTCGCCACCCTCGGTTCGAGACCCGCATGGAGAACGAATCGATAGGCGCCGGTCTCGTCGGCAGTCACCGCTTCCTTAAAAGTCACTCGATCCACCACCTGCAGGCTGTTCTGGTCCGGTTGGATGCGGACCTCCAGATCGTGGTGCACTGTGGCCGCAGCCACCCAGGTGGACGTGATACACAGGACCAGAATCACGACCACGGTCACGAATCCTTTGTGTCTGACGCTCATGTCGCCTCCGGCGGTCATTCTACAGCCTCAACGGAAGAGCGGAGTGCCTACCAAACCCGCCCGCTTGAGAGTTGGCGTAGAATGTGCGCGCCACCAGCATCAGGGGGACCTTATGATCACCGTTGTATCCGGCACCAATCGTCCCGGTTCGAATACCCGCAAAATCGCTGTTCTGATTCAAGAAATGCTCGAGGGGGCGGGCGAGGAGGGCGCGCTTCTCGATCTTGCTGTTTTACCGGCCGAAATTTTCGACCAATCTAGCTATGCCTCGAAGCCCGGATCATTTGCGGCCTTTCAAGACCAGATGCTCAAGACGCGCGGCTTGCTGACGGTGGTCCCCGAGTACAACGGTTCCTTCCCCGGTGTTCTCAAGTATTTCATCGACATGCTGAGCTTCCCGGAGAGCCTGTATGAGAAGCCCGCGGCATTTGTCGGAATCTCCGCCGGTCGATGGGGTGGGGTGCGCGCCGTCGAGCACCTCGAGATGGTCTTCCAGTACCGCCACGCCCACCTGTTCGGCAGGCGCTGCTTCATTCCAGGGGTCGGCCATATCCTCGACGAGAACGGCCGCCTCACCGATCCCGATGTCGCCGAGAGACTGAAGAAATCGGCCCTGGATTTCGCCCGCTTCTGCCGAAATCTCAGTGCCGATGAGGAGTAGACCTGAATACCCGCCCGGGCTACTATGCCGGGGTCAACGATAATTGATCTCATTGGAGGAACACATGCTCGTCCGTAAGACTCTCGCAGCCCTTTTCGTGGTGATTTTTTCCGCCGGCATCGCCGCCGCAGATTTTAAAGTCGTCAAACAGACCCATCAGGATGGATTCACCATCATGGGTCAGACCCAGCCCCCCGAAGACAGAGAACAGACCACGTGGATCGGCAAAGACATGATGTACATGGACCAGGGCGATAGCGCGACCATCGTGCGCGTCGACATCATGAAGCTTTATGTTATCAATCACGCGGCTAAGACCTACCACGTGCTCGACCTTCCGGTCGATCTCAGCACGCATGTCCCGCCGGAAATGCAGCCGATGCTGGCGATGATGCAATTCGAGGTGACCGTGACTCCGACTGAAGAGCACAAACAGATTGGCGAGTGGAAAGCACGCCGATACGACATGTCAATGACCTCTCAGATGTTCTCGATGAAATCGACGATGTGGGTGACCAAAGTCGAGGGCTACGATCCGGAGGCCTTTAACTCGATGTATGTCCACCTCAACAGCCTGCAGCCCGGCATGGCCGACGCTGTCAAGGAGATGGGCAAAATCGAAGGGCTCGTGGTAGAGCAGCAAGGCGTGATGACGATGATGGGCAACGAGGTCGGGACCTCGGAAAAGACCGTCTCCATCGACGATTCCGACGCCCCCGCTGGAACCTACGACCCGCCCGCTGGTTACACCGAAAAGCCCTTTGACTTCATGGCCAGTATGCAGCGGTAGCCTTCCCGCGTCAGGCGGAACACAGCACGGAGTTTTGAGTTCTCAGTTTTGAGTTTTGAGTGACCGCTCACACCCCCCAGAATCGGGCCTGTAGGGTGAACTCAGAACTCATAACTCAAAAATCAAAACTGAATCAGCGAATTCCCGTCCCCGAGCCTCGTTGCAATGGCAGAAGGTAACCAGATCACCCTCACGCGCTGCCTCCGCCTGGTGACCAGGCGGCGGCAAGCAGGGTGACGTCGTCATACGGAGTGTGACCGCAGGTGAAGGCCTCAATCTCTTCGAGGAGGAAGTTGACGGCATCCTGAGGGTCGACCGGTGCTTCGGCGAGGGAGTGCGCGAGACGTTCCTCCCCGAAGAAGTCGCCGGTCGGCGACTGGGCTTCGACGACCCCGTCAGAGTAGGCAACGATCAGGTCTCCGGCCTCGATCTCACGCTCCATGAGCTTGTAGCCGCCGACCCTCAGTGCCCCCAACGGCAGCCTGTGATCCGGCATTTCCAGACACTCGACCGTTCCGGATTTTCGGCGCACCATCGGCGGCGGTTGGCCGGCCAGGGTGTAGGAAAGGACCCCCTCACCGGCGCGGAAGCCGAGATATCCGAGGGCAACGAAGCTGCCGCCCTGAATCGCCGTCCGCTTGCGAGTTCCTCGCAGGGCGTACAACCGCTCGTTGGCGAGATGGAGCAGTTTCTCGGGCTCGGGATTTGCGAGCGCCACCGAGTTGAGCACTTCGTGCGCCGCCATCATCATGAGTGCTCCGGAGATGGACTTGCCCGAAACGTCCCCGTAGACCACAACGTGCTCGCCGTCATTCCGCCCCGGCAACTCGGTGTAAAAGTCCCCACCGACCTCCTGCGCCGGTCTGCACACAGCCGCCAGGCGCCATCCATCGGCGGCACTCAACGATTCAGGAAGTAACGAGGCCTGAATTGAGGCCGCGATCTTGAGCTCGCGTTCGAGCTCCGCCTGCCGCGCACGTTCATCGAGCAGGATGCTGGTCTCGAGCGCGATCGATGCCTGGTTGAGGAGGCCGCGCAAGAGCTGCAGCTCCTCCTTCTCGAAGGCAGTCTGGCCAGCCTTGCCGGAGAGCAGAATCACGCCCACTGACCGGCGCGTCGTCGCCAGAAGGCCCGCGAGCTCCACACCCACTCCGCCCAGGGCCGACCCGAGCGCCTCTACCTCGGGCGACAGGAGGCGCAGCGGCGCGAGCTCTTCCAATTTCACCAGCGAACCCTGGCGTTTGAGCTGGTCGTGAAGGATCCCGATTATGGGCAGCTCCTCGGGCAAGGCGTCGGGACCCGCCTGGCGCATGAGCTTCCTATCCAACATCAGATAGAGGGCTGAGAAGTGAAGACCCAAGAGCTCAGGCAGCCGATCAACCAGCTGCGCCACAACCGGGCCGATCTCGACCTCCCTGGTAAAGGCCTCACCCATCTCCACCATCGCGCGCTGCAGCTTCAACCTTTCAGCAAAGAAAAACCTGTCGACCGGTCCCTGGAGCCGCTGTCGGAGAGGCTCGAAGAGGAGCACGATCGCGAGGGCAAAGATCACCGGAAAATAAGGCGACGCCGCGAGCTTGGTTCCGCTGAAGAGGAGATTGAACGAAGCGATGCCGAGAGCATAGACTGCGGTCACCATGGCTGTGGTCACCGTGTACAGCAGGCTCTTGCGCAGAATCACGCGGATATCGAGGAGACCGAAGCGGATAATCGCATAGGCGAAGGTGATCGGTACAAGGATCAGCGGCACGACGCCGTAGAAAAGAAACCGTTCGGTGTTGAAGAGAGTCGGAAAGCCGACCGCGAGCACAATGAAAGGCGCCACGCCGAAGAGGGTCCCTACGAAGACCAGTCCCGCACCCCGCCGCTGGGCCGCATCCGGGAGGTGGCGGGCGGAGAGGTAGAGGGCGCCGAGACCCAGCATCATATAGCCGACCATCACCCACCAGTTGGTCATCGGCGCGCCGCTGATCAAAGCCAGCGAATTGCCCGAATACCGCGCCCAGAGCACGGTTCCCAGATAGACCATCGGCGGTAGCAGGTAGAGCGGCAGCATTTTGGAGCTGAGGCGGTTGACCCATCCCAGGAAATCTGCAATCGGATCCCGCCGCCACTCCCAGATCTCTCGCGGAAAGATCAAAAAGAAGTGGAGGAATGCCGCTGGCAGGAAAAGCAGCGCGATGGTGCCGGAATCCAGAACGAGTTCGTCTACCAGGGAGTAGGACGCGGGTCGCAACCGGCACACAAGGAAGAGCATGAAGAGGACGGACATCGTGAAGTAGACCCGCGCCGCAGGCATCCGGGGCTGCCGAAGAACAACGAAAACCCCGACCCCGAAGAACAGAAATCCAAGCAGCGCGGCGAAGAGATAGCTTGTGTCGCCGATCCGCCGCCTGCCGAGCTCGACCTCGACCTCGAAGATGCTGCCGCCGGAACGGACCAGGTACGAAACCGATTCCCCGATATCGTGCTGGTTCAGGAGCACCTGGGCGTGGGTTTCCGAATCGAGGAAGGTCCGATCGATGCCGACGATCACGTCACCGGGACGGATACCTGCACGGTCAGCTCCTGAGCCCGGCACGACCGCACGCACCACCCGCTCACCCGGGTCGTCCGCCTCCAAAATGACGCCATCGTAAGGATGCGGAAGGAACATATCCGCAACCGAGAGGGCGGCGATGAGGAAAGCGAGAATCCCAGGCGCTAACGTCAGTGTCAGACGCTGCCGTGATCGCTGCATCACCACATCATACGCTTCTGGGACTCACATTGTTCGCGACATTGTCGCAAAAATTTCTTCTTCTTCACAACAATAGGACGCCTGAAGACGGACTTTTGGTTGCGTCTATTCCTGAGGTGGATCTCGGTTTTCACGTCACGGCCCCCCGAGAATTTCTGTTTCGGCATTGAGACCGTGCGGCCGCGAAAAAGTTCCAGCTCGTGATCCTGCCGCCAAGCGCAAGGAGGGAGAACAGCAATACGGCAGCAAATTCGCCGCCGCAAGCGCGGTTGCCGAGTGGAGCCCGTCCATCACATCGCGGCGTCGAACTCGTCTCGATACTTCGCGACCCCACCCCCGTCAGGCAGAACAGCGGGGTCGAAGACCAGTGCCATGAATGCCTCATCGGGGACTCCAACCCACTGACTTCGCAATCCGAATGTCGAGGCGCGCTCGAAACCGAAGCGCGGGTAGTACTCCGGATGTCCCAGCACGACCACGAATGGACAGGACCGTTCCTGCAAAACCTCGAGACCATGGCGCACGAGCTCTGAACCAACGCCGCACCGTTGCCGTTCGGGAGCCACTGCCATCGGCGCCAGGCCCATCCCCTCGAATCTGTGCTCGGCGGACTCGATCACGACCGGGGTGAACAGGATGTGACCCACCACCCTCTCTCCTTCTTCGGCAACCAAAGACAGATAATTGGAGCACGCAGACCTCAGGGCATCGACCAGATCCGCCTCGGGACCGCCTTCAAAAGCGGCCAGGTTGATCGCGTGGACGGATTCGTGGTCCCTGGGCTCCTCGGGCCTGATCGAGATCATGTCTTCTCCGATAGTGTGATGTTTTGATAGTCCGTGGACTCTGACGTCTTTCCTTCATTCACGAGTGGGTGGGCGGCAAATTCGAAATCCGAAATTCGAAATCCGAAATGGGCGGGTGAGCGGGAATTCCCAATTCCCAATTTCTAATTTCTAATTTCTACCTCACCCAGCTCTGGTTGTAGTCCACGTCCTCGACGGCTTCGGCAAACGGTGTCGGCAGAAGCGGTTTGAATGTGTCGATCATCACCGCGAGTTCATCGGTGCGATCGCTTCCGATCGAGGCTTCGTAGGTCCCGGGGTGGGGCCCGTGCGGCAGGCCCCTCGGGTGCAGGGTCAAGGAGGCCGGTCCGACCCCTTTGCGCGAGGTGAAGTTGCCATCGACATAGAACAGGATTTCGTCACAATCCGGTGAAGAGTGCGGATAGGGGCACGGAATCGCGCCTTCCCCGAAATCTACCACCCGTGGCACGAAGGAGCAGACCACGTATCCATTACCGGCAAAAGTCGTGTGAATCGTCGGCGGCAAATGAACGGAGCCGGTCTTGGGCTGGAAGGCGAGGATTGGGAAGGCGAACGGCCACACCTGGCCATCCCAGCCAACGACATCGAAGGGGTCGTGGGACATCTCGAATGCGGCCAACATTCCGCCCGACTGAACGATGAGCCTGCGCGACGCCTCGAGGCTCTCCGCACCCCCGTCCGGCCACGTCGGCTCGACAAAGTCGTGGTGGCAATAGGGCGCATACATGGACAGCTGGCCTTCCGGGGCACGGTACTGTTTTGGCACCCTCAGTGGAGAGCGTGCTTCCATCGTCAAGAGCAGGGACGGACCGTCGATCAGCCAACGATGAGGCATACTCTGCGGCACATAAACGTAGTCCTTCTCCTGAAACGGAATCACACCCAGCGGAGATTCGACGCGGCCCGATCCCCGGTGTACAAAGGTCAATTCATCACCATCGGCATTGGCCACCAGCGTCGGTTCGCTCTCGGTCGGACAACCCACCCACACTCCGATGTCGGGGTTGGAGAAGAAGAGCTGGCGAGCCATCAATGGGCTGCCACCGCCGCTTCTCTTGGCGCTCTGGTAGTGGCTGCGGCGCAGCGGTTTCGATCGGACGCCCTCCGCCCAACCAGGATGTCGACCGAGGTCCTCCTCCAACTCAACCCAGTGCGGCGGCCGGCGATGCCAAAGGATAGTATAGATCGACTCGAAACCGGCGCGGGTGAAGCAGTGCTCGAACGTGAGCTTGCCATCGACTTCGAAAACGGTGTGGGGCTTTTTTGGAATGACGCCCCGTGTGACGCGATGAATCACTGCTTCGCCCTCCAGGCGAAGAATTCTGAATTCGGAATTCTGAATTCGGAATTTCCACCCTTACCGCTGCTAACCCGACGACATAAAAACACGCACGCTAGTTCCGAATTTGCGGTCATGAGCCCGCTCCGGCTTCGAGCTGCATTTCCGCTGCGACTCGTTCGAGCTGGTCACGTTCGATCGACTCAAAGAGGGCGCGGAAGTTACCCTCGCCGAACCCGCGCGAACCGAATCGCTGGATGACCTCGTAAAAGAAAGGCCCGGCGGCGGAGTCGTCGTAGAGCAGTCCACCCTCGACCATGAAGATCTGCAGCAAATAGCGGTCGTCTTCACCATCGACCAGGATGCCGAGGCGCTTGAGCCTGTCGACTTCCTGGTCGAAATTGCTCACGTTCTGGCGCACCAGGCGCTCGGGGAGCATGTCGTAGTAGGTGGCCGGGGTATCGAGAAACTCGATTCCCGTACCGCGCAGCCGGCCGACTGCCTCCGAGATGGCGGGCACGTGAAACGCCACGTGTTGCACCCCTGCTCCATGGTTGGCCTCGACGAATTGGTATATCTGGCTCGATTCGTAGTGCGGCGTCACGGGCTCGTTGTTGGCGAGTTTGATCCCCGACTCGGCATCCCACATGACGATCGACATAAGGCCCGAACCGCCAGAATTTAAGTTGATGTCGGCGGTATGAAAATGGACGCGCCAGTACTCGTCGAAGCCCATCACATCACGCAACCATGTGATGTGCGGCTCGAGAGTCAGGAAATTGGAGGTGATGTGGTCGATGATCTGGAAGCCGTTGACGTTTCTCTCCTTGCCCGGGTCTTGGGGCGAGAACCCGGGCGGCAACGCGTCCGACGCACGCTCTACAAAACGAAAACGTACATCTCCCAGAGGAGTGGCGATTTCAAAGAAGCGGTAGGGGCGTCCCTGGCCATCGGTCGTGGTCATCACGTCCGTTGTCAGGGTGGCGTTGCGCTCGGTCAGGACGCCTCGCGTCGCATCGGCATCGCGAACCCTGAAACCGACGACCCGAACGCCATCCGGGTGACGTTTGAGCCATCGATCGGCAGCTGACCCGCGCTCCCGCGGAGTCACGCAAATGCACTGCGCCTTGCCGGCGCCAAAGATGACCGCATCCTCTCCCCGTCTCGCCGCCTCACGATCGTCGAGTCCGGCGACCTCGGGCACGTCCATCATCTCGCTATAAAACCTTTTGCTCCGATCGATATCAGCAACCACGAACTCGTAGGCGTCGTAACCGACGATCCCGAGCCCGGACCCCTTACCGTTCTGCTCGCCCATGTTTTGCCTCCTCGAAAAGAGAGCCATAGCATAACAAAGCTAAGACGCAGTCGCGTTTGCCAGCTGACGGGTGTGGGTTTGAGGGACTCAGAAAACCGCGATGCTAGATGCTAGATGCGAGCTACGGCTTGGGGCTTGTGGCTCGGGGCCTGGTGGCCGGCTCGGAACCGTCATCAAGCCTCAGGCCCCAAGCCCCAGGCCCGAATTGGGTAGGTAATCAACCCTCCCGGCTTTCTTCGCTGGCCAAGGCGAGTCCCATGACGGCATTGACCGATCCTGCCAACGCGACAACGACGCCGGCCGGACCATCGAGGAAGCCGCGGCGAATGATGTAGGAGTATAAGAACGCCCACGTCGCGCGTGCCGCCAGCACTGGACCGGCAGCGCGGCGCCCCTGGTCAAGGTAGCGCCGGGCCTTGATGCGGTGATAGTCCATTCGGACGACCTCACCAAGGTCGTGGTAGCTGTAGTGGATCAGGCTGCCCGGAAGGGATCGGACTGCACCGGTTGGCGCGACGGATTCGTGGATGGACACGCTGGTGAAGTCGTGGTGGCCTCGGTGGAAGATACGCACCACCCAGTCTGGGTTCCAGTGGCCAAACCGGACCTCGCGCTGACCGACAAACGGCCGCCGCCTCAAACGCCAGCACAGAGACGGATCCTGTCGATCCCAGTCAACGGCCATCACCGCCGCGCCGGCTTCGTCATCGAGCACCTCATCTGCATCGATGGCCAGGATCCAGTCGTAGCTGGCCCGAACAACGGCGTGGCGCTTCTGCGGCCCATATCCGTCAAACGGTCGCTCATACCAACTCACCCCGTGCTCGAGGGCTATTTCGCGAGTTCGGTCGGTGGATCCCGAGTCGAGGACCACGATCTCGCCGCAGCATCGAAGCGCTCCCAGGACGCGATCGAGATACTCTTCAGCGTCCCTGGTGATCAGAACCGCAGAAAGCGGTAGCGGCCTCCTCAAATGGTCTCCGACGCCAGGGCGACCGATAGCCCGAGGCCATCGTAGGCACCAAGGACCCCGGCCGCCATTGTGCTGGGAAACCACTGCTCATATTTACTCTGGCCAACCGCACCGAGATCAAGGCGGCAATTCGAATCTTGGAGCATCATCACGACCGCGTCCGCTAATGTGGCGGTATCCGATACGGGGATGGCGACTCCGGCGCCACCGAGCACTTCGGTGTTTCCCGGCAGATCGGATACGACAACCGGCGTATCGAGCATCATGGCCTCTTTGATGACCGCACTCGATCCCTCACCGTCGAGGCTCGGAGCGACAATCACCGTGCACAGACCCATCAGGGACGGCACGTCTCGGCGGAAGCCGGTGAAGCGGAAGGCGCCCTCGAACCCCCGGCGGCGAACTTCACGCTGCAATCGTGCTCGCAGCCGACCCTCACCAACGCAGAGAAAGACCGTATCGGGAGCTGCCGCCAAAATCGAGGGAGCTGCAGCGATCAGCGCCTCGTGTCCCTTTTGTGGGGCCAAGGCGCCGACCAACCCGACCACCGGCGAACCAGCCCCGATACTGAACTCCGTCCTGAGTCGGCCGGCAGTATTCTCGGTCGCCTGCTGTTGCAGATCCTCGATGTCTACAGCTGAAGGTACGATTCGGAGCTCGTCCACTCCCACGCCTACGTCACGCAGCACCTCGGCTATCTCTGAACTGACGGCTATCCACCGATCGACGTGGCGATACTTCCAGCGGTTGGACAATACCCCGGTTGGTCGGTAGGCGATGCGGCGGTGGCACACCACCGCGAGCTGCGGATTGACGGAACGCGCAACCGCCGCCAGAGCCACCGCATGCGAATCGTGGGCGTGCACGATTTGCGACCGAAGCGTTTTCCGCCAGACCGTGAACACAGCAGGCGGATACCACAGCCGCAAGAACGGGACCGGTTCCACCGGCACCCCGGACTCTTCGCAGCGCAGGTGGAGCGCGCCGTCCTTGCGGGTCAGCAACCGGCTCCCGACACCCAGCCGAATCAGCTCTCGATGCAGGAGGAAGACCTGAAGCTGACCGCCGCGCCAGGTGCGAGAAGTGTCGATGTGGACCACTGAAGGCATCGCAAGGGACTATACCTGATGGATTGGCGAAAACTT
>Ga0316197_10000120_pt1 | contig 59546 bp, 46 predicted proteins | sample OudBiesiAoxic_MG_FD_204939 | JGI IMG/M metagenome (GOLD analysis project Ga0316197, IMG submission 204939) | Coastal sediment microbial communities from Oude Bieten Haven, Netherlands - site A oxic | ecosystem: Environmental > Aquatic > Marine > Coastal > Sediment | place: Netherlands... | reverse complement strand
GTTTCTTAGATGAAGCTAAAAAACAACTTGAAAAAACAGGTATGGAAGTAATGATAATAGATGGTGTAGAACCAAATCCTTCAATAGATACTGTTATTGATGGTGGAAAGAAGATGGCAGAATTTAATCCTGATTGGATTGTTGCAATTGGTGGAGGTTCTGCATTAGATGCAGCAAAGATCATGTGGATATACTATGAGAAGCCAGAAACAAAGTTTGAAGATCTTGTTGCTGGTAAATTCCCAACATTGAGAGAAAAAGCTAAATTTATAGCTATTCCTTCTACAAGTGGAACTGCTTCAGAGATAACTGCATTTTCTGTAATAACAGATACTGTAAATAAAATAAAATATCCATTGGTATCTTATGAGATGACTCCTGATATTGCTATCTTAGATCCAATTATCCCATCTAAAATGCCGGCACATATCACTGCAAATACAGGTATGGACGTAATGACTCATGCAGTGGAATCATATGTTTCTATTGCTGCTAATTGTTATACAAAGCCACTATCTATGGAATCAATTAAAATGGTTTTCGAAAGTCTTGAGACTGCTTATAACAATGGAGACGATATTAAAGCTAGAGAAGCTATGCATAATGCATCATCTCTTTCTGGAATGGCATTTACAAATGCTTCTTTAGGAATAGTTCATAGTTTAGCACATAAGATCGGTGGAGAATTTGGAATTACTCACGGACTTGCAAATGCAATATTATTACCATATATTGTAGAATATAATAAAAAAGCAACTGAAAGCTTTGCTGAGATAGAAAAAATGTTAGGAGTAGAAGATCTTGTTCTTGCTATTAAAGAGTTAAATCAAAAAGTAGGAATCCCTCTTTCTTTAAAAGAAGTAGACGAAGTAGAGATTTCAGAGGAAAAACTTAAAGAAGTTATAGATAGAATGAGTACAAATGCATTTAATGACCCTTGTACTTTAACAAACCCAAGAAATACATCACCGGAAGATATCAAAGAGATCTACCTAGCAGCATATTATGGAACGACAGCTAAAAATATATAAAGTTTAATATATATAAGAGCCTGTTTTACAGGCTCTTATTTTAATCTATTATAAATTTAAACTCATCTCAATAACATCTTGTATACAACATATGGAGGATATTCAGGAAAGGCAGTAAAACCAATTGGACTAACTATTGATAGAATAACAACACATGAAAAATTAGAAAGGGATAGAAATTTCTACCACTTTAAGTATTTAAAATTAAACATAATTTTATGTTTTAGATTTTTTTAAGCTTGAGGATCTTTTTCACCACGGTAGATCATACGATTATAGGCATGATAGAACCCAAGCCTTTTATATAGTTTTTTAGCTCCTTTATTATCTAAATCAACATGTAATGATAGATTACCATCGGTTAAGTCAATAGCACGCTGTATTAATGCAGTTCCGACTCCCCTTCCTTTACTTGCTTTATTTGTTCCAATATATGCCAAATGATATTTTGGTATGAATTCCTCAAATCCCAAATTAACGATAATACAAACACCTTCATATACACCGTTACGAGAGGCTAATAATATAAATCCTTTATTGATGGCATTTTTTATTGCGTCTTCTGTCTCTGCTACAGAATCTGAATATTCTACCAATAACTTTCTAGTTAATTTGACTAATTTGTCTTTAGAAACCTCATCATGGTCATTAAAATTGTCAATATTTATGATGCTCTTACCCTCATTTAGGATGATTACATGTCTTCCATTTTTTATTTTTTTATCTTTAACTAATTTATAAAAAGCTGCAAAAGAATATGCTTCTTGGTCATTTACTTTTATCTGCTCTTTTTGTCTTAAAATTTTTACACTTTCTTTTAAGAGTTCTTTACTTATAGAGATAACTTCTCCATCAGTTTCATTGATATCTAGAAATGTCTGTTCCAATAATTCTATATCTAATAATATATGATTTCTAGATAACTCCTCATCCTTAAATCCTTCCAGTACTTTATTTTTAATTTCTTTAGTCCTTTGAAAGTATTGAAATACTGCATTTCCTTTTCCCCAAGTTCCACATATGATATTTGAAAAATTTTCGATTTCACCATTCATCCATTTTTTTAGTAAGTAATTATGTATACTAGTTAATGTATACCCGTAGCTTAACTGAGTGTATATAGTATCTACTTTATAATTTAGTTTTTTAAAAATTTCATCTGTCAAGTTTTCCAAAATCATTTGACTTATATGAGTATTGGTATAACCTTCAGTTGCCAGATAATAATTTTTATCTTCTGCAGTTTTTGTTGTTATTTCTAATTGCGATTTAAATTTTAAAGATCTTAAATCCAAAATTCCCTTATCTTTAAATTTCACTATTTTCCATCTTTCTCCTCTAAACAAAGGAATCACAATGTCTAAATTTTCTAGAGCAGCATAATATAAGATAGAATTAATATAGCTGATCGAACCATTTACAACGATTCCTGTATATTTGTGAGCAATGGCATCTTTGACTAAAACCTCTGCTATTCTGTCATGCTTATGGCCAGCTGGATTAGCTCCTTCTAATTTTATATAGATCTCTCCTACATCTAAGAACTTCTCTAGTTTGCGAGCCCTCAGCAAGGGTGTCCTCCCACTTTTTAACATAATTATACCCTCCTTTCTCAGTAATTAATAATAATTAAAACTTATATATATTACTACTAAGGGAATATTCTAAATCCTCTAATATTTGTATGAGGATGTTATTTAAGTTATTGTAGACCTTATAAAACATAAGGTATTTTATTTAGTTCAAATTTTTTGTATAAAAATATTGAGGTGAAATAAACACCTCAATAATTATTATAGAATCTTATTTAGTTTTTAGAGTTCAAATGACTCATGAATTACCGCGTTTTCAAGTTCTGATTAAAAAAATTGATGGATAGTTATAATACTTATTACTATTGCTAGAATATTTAAATAGAACTCAAAATTTGTAACAACAATTTCAGCAGATTTGGACTTTAATTCTTGGACATACTCAGTTATATTTTTTCTCTCAAACATAAAAACAACTAATGCAACCAGTAAATATAATAGTGGTAAAATATAGCACGAGATATCAAATAGTGAAGGTGAAACTGAATTAACCACAGTTGTTTGATTTAAATCATTGAAATACATTGAAACAAATTGGAAAAAGTCAAAGAATATATGGGTAAAGATAAGTGGTATCAATGATCGTAATGTAAGTGTTAAGACACCAGCATAGATACCTGCAGCAGCAGTTTCTAGAATTTGTTGGAATGTATCAACACCATTAGAACCGTCAAAATTTGAAAAATGAAGTAGTCCAAATATTAAGCCACTAAATATAAGGGCTCTTTTAACACCGCCAAACCTAGAAAGAATATGAAGGATAATACCTCTTGAGAGTAACTCTTCATAGATGCCGACTAAAATAGCTAAAAGTAATAGTTTACCTATGATAAAATTGGACGGTTGAGAAATTGGTTTTTCAATAGTAGTTAGTATTGTAAGGATTAACAAAACCTCTGGTATCATCCAGTATAACTTTTTCCACTTAGGCAAAGATAAACTTACATTCTTAAAGCCAATTTTGTAGCCAATCATTAGTATGATTATAAGTAGAAATATCTCGAGTGGAATAGCGGATAATAGTCTTTCGACTTGCGAGGTTGGAGTAACTAGAATTTTTTTATAAATGCTAGAGATAAAACATGCCATTATTATTGAAATTAAGCAAATGGACTTTGTAAATTTTGATTGTAGTGTTGTTGATTTGTTATTCATTAAAATAGATCTCCTTTTTATAAGTTATTGTTATATGATACAATTAGTAGTTAGCTACACGTCAATATGAAAAAAATAAAAAAATAAACTAAACTGTGCAGTTAGCTACACGTTTTGAAATGGAGTATATTATGAAAATTTCCGAGTTTGCAAAAATGTTTAATATAAACAAATCAACAGTTAGGTATTATACAGATATAAATTTACTTATTCCTGATAAAAAAAAGGGATATTTTGATTATGATGATCGATGTAAAAAAGATATGGAAAACATCATCCATCTAAAATCAATTGGATTTCTTATTAAGGAGATTCAATTACTGCAAGCATATAAAAAATTTAGGAAAGTATATTTGTTAGAAGAAAGAGAGCATTTATATGAAACTATTGACAATAAAATTATCTCATTAGAAAGTCAAGTTGCAAATATTAAGAATCAAATAGAGGGGTTAAAAAACTATAAAAATAATATATCTGTTGAGATGGAAAGAAAATCTATTGGAGTACCATTTCAAATTCTAAATCATTTATCTTGTGCAAAGTGCAATAGTGATTTATCTATACATGATGCAAATATCTATAATAATATGATATATAGTGGAAATTTAATTTGTACATGTGGTTCTACTTTATGGATTAGAGATGGCGTTATAGTGGATGATTTGGAATACTATAAAAAAATGAAAGAAAAGGAATCGGAAAATCATGTTAAGAAGGCATCTATGGATAGTATCACAAATGATCATATATTACAGGTTGTGAGGAGTGGTAAATGTATAGCTGATTTTATGAATAAAATAGATTGTAAAAAAGGTGTTTTGTTTTCTAATGCAGATGCAGATTTATTAATTATGGATACAACAAAAATATTTAAGGAAGATGGTTTATATATTTTTGTATCATATGATTATGTTTCGCTTATAGACCTGAAAAAGAGACTAAAGAAAATAGGCGTAAAAGGAAATTTCGTATTTATGTGTATATTAAATAAATTACCGATAAAGAAGTCTATTAAATATGTAATAGATAATGGTGGGAATATATGTGATTTAATTTTAAAAAGAGGGCCAAATTATACGATATCTAAATTGAGTTCACTTATTAGTAGTGATAGTATGTGGCTCAGCATACATGTTGGATTTAAAATGAAGGATTCAAAATTAAAAACTAATGATTATAGGTTTGATTATTTGGGAATGGAGAAACACTTAAATGAATTACGAAATTATAGGATGAAAGTTGAAGATCAGATTGAAATCGGTAGTTACGAACCACCGTGTATTGGAGATTTATACAAAGGAATTGATATTTTAAATATTCGAGCATTAACACTGAGAGCTGATGGTTAGTCGTATAATAGATATGCCTATACTTTATAAGTAGCTTAATCCTACTTTAGTATTTTTTTTAAAATATATAGTCAAAAAAATAAAAACCTCCTAACTGTAATAGTCACACAGTTAAGAGGTTTTTTATTTATATATTTTATTTAAGGAATAATTATCTCATATCTGAATAGCTATTTCAATGGAGAGATGGTTAAAATCTATAATTTGCACCCAGAGAAGCCATAAAAGATTCATGGGATATCCCTGCAACATCAGAAATTATATAAGTTGCTCCTGTAGATAGGTTGGTTATTTTTGTATCACCTTTTGTAGAATTATACTTCTGGTAATCCAGAGAAAGATTCATAGAAAAAGAATCTGTAAAAAGGTATGCTAAAGAAGCTCCCGCTGAAAAATAAAAGATTTCTTCAAAAGTATCCTCGTACATATAGTTAGTTAAAACATGTTCATCTATGCCTTCGGCCCTTGCAAATGGTGTAGCTATGATTCGAGAGTTAAATAACCACTTATATGAATTGAAATTAAATCCAAACCCTAGATAAGGAGCATAAAATTTTTGCTCGTAGATAATCGAGCTGTCATCAGAATTCATACCAGGAACGACATCTGAAAATTTGCCAGAACTATTGGGATAGATAAAAATTCCATCCATAGAGTTCCATTTCCAGTTGTCGTAGTGGAAACCAGCTATTGCAGAAAATGAATACAACTCTGAAGAGAGGAGTACCCCATTTATGTTGAGGTCTGCCATAAGACCTTTTTCTAGTTCTGTTTCAGTCTCTGACCAGTGAGTCCGTTGGTCGAGATTATTAATATCTGTCCAGTCGTAATCACTCATGGTTGTTGAAGGAGCAGTGGCTTTAATCCATGTTCCAGCGTTTAAACTTATTCGTTTGGTGATGCCTGCTGATACCTGACCTCCGATCATAATAACATTATCGAGGTTCCAGATAAGCTCGCTCATTTTTTCACCGGTTTGATAATACACATATTCATGGGAATTTCCATTTAAAACACCTGTGCTCAAGGTAAAGGAAACCGGTATTTTTGTTTTTTCTGTTTTAACAGATACCAAATAATCAGACTTATTTAAAGCACTCATAGCATAGCTAGAATAACCATGAATTAAAAGAAGTACTAAGGTAGTCAAGAGAAAATTTGTCTTTGAAACAAAGTTTTTTGAAAGAAATTTCATAAAATAATCCTCCTTATTTTATTTTTATAATTTTGTTTTTATGGTCATAATATTTTTTACCATTTTATTATTTTTATATGAATATATACATATATTCATATAAATCCTTTAATTTTTTTTTTCTTTACCATGCTTTCATTTTGTCAGATTGTTGTGTTGACTTATGTGAAATTATAAACTATAACTATAGTAATCATCTAATCGCGATTAGAAATTTAGAGGGTAAAAATTAATTTTATTATTTAAATAGGAGGGAGATAAAATGAACAATTTATATGGAGTTGTATTATTAATTTTTGCTTCATTAATCTGGGGGAGTGCATATCCTTCTATGGAATATTCCTTTAATTTAGGAGTAGGAGTTTTTTCTTTATTAACCATTAGATTTTTTGTTGGAGGAGTGATATTATCCATAATATATTTTAAAGAACTTAAAAAGTTGAATAAAGAAGAGATAAAAATATGCTTTTGGTCATCTATATTTGTCTTTATAATGTTCTTTACCATGAGTTATGGACTGCTATATATATCATCAGCAAGAGGTGCAGCACTATTTTCCTCCTATTTAATATTTACTCTAATAATTAAAAGATTTTTAAAAAAAGCACAGTTTAGTGCAATAAATATATCTTATTCACTCCTAATAATAACTGGTATTTTTTATGTGAATAAAAATGGTTTTTATCTCAATGGGTTTAGTATGGGAGATTTTTATTCGATTTTAAGTGGATTCTTTTTTGCTTTAAATATCGTGTATTTAGAACAAAATTCGAATAAGATGTCTTATAAAAAACTTTCTGTTATACAGATGTTTTTATGCGGCTTTTTTTCTCTGATGTTTATCAATATATTTAATGAACCCTCTTTTCATTTGACGAAGGCTTTAACATTAAATATATTATATTTGAGCATTGTAGTCACAGCTTTTGGTTACACAGCACAGAATCAGGCTTTAAAATTTGTAGATGCTGAAAAAACTTCTGTAATAATGTCTACTCAAAGTATTTTTACTATTTTTATTTCTGTTATAGTTTTTGGAAAAATTTTAAATACAAATATGATTATAGGAATTATTTTCATTGGATTAGGTATTTTTCTATATAGTATGAGTATTCGAGAAAAAAATAAAAAATTGGCTAATTCTAAAGGTAAGAGAGCATAAAATAAACCCCTAATATTTATATTAGGGGTTTATTTAAATCTAATGGGAATTCTATTTAGCTTTATTATTTAATTTGTTAACTAATATATTTGCTTTGGTAGTTATCTTTTTTTCATCAACATTTACAAGTTTTCCATTTTTAACAACGACGTTACCATTTACTACAGTATAATCGACACTTCCTTTCACGCCTATCGTTCCCAAGATAGCTTTATAATCATAGTGAGAACCTACGAGTTCCATTCTATTAGAATTAATCATAAATAAATCTCCTACCATACCTACTGATAGTTGGCCAAGATCTTTTCTTCCTAAAACATTTGCGCCACCTCTAGTAGCTATCTTTAACATATCGTAACCGCTCAGGGATTCATTGCTATATTTTAGTCTTTGTAATAGAAATCCTACTCTAATTTCTTCTAAAATATTTGATCCATCATTACTGGCACTTCCATCTACACCTATTCCAATAGATATACCCATTTTTTGCATCTCTGATATTCTTGCAATTCCTGAGGATAATTTCATATTAGATATAGGACAATGGGCTATTCCTGTTTTGGTTTCTGCTAATTTTTTTAGTTCTTCATCATTGAAGAAGATGCCATGTGCAAACCAGACATCTTCACCTAGCCATCCCAAGCTCTCCATATATTCTAAGGGTCTCATTCTAAATTTTTCTAAGGTAAAGTTTTCTTCGTCTATTGTTTCGCATAAATGAGTGTGTAATCTTACACCGTATTGTCTTGCTAATGTGGCGGTTTTTTCCATTAACTTACTTGTTACACTAAATGGAGAACACGGAGCAAGAGCTATCTGTCTCATTGAATTAAAGCTAGAATCATGATATTTTTTGATCAATCTTTCAGAATCGGCTAAAATTTCATCCACACTTTGTACTACTTCATCTGGAGGGAGTCCTCCATCTTTTTTACTTAGAGACATACTGCCTCTAGAAGCATGCATTCTAATTCCAAGCTCTGTTGCGGCCTCAAATTGTACATCAATTAAATTACTTTTTGCATCATTTGGGAATAGATAGTGGTGGTCAAAACAAGTTGTACATCCAGTTTTTAATAACTCACCCATTCCTATAAGGGAACTGTATCTAATTGTATCTTCATCTAAATTTTTCCAAATTTCATAAAGATAAAGTAACCAAGGAAACAGTTCCATATTTTGCACTTCTGGTAAATTTCTTGTGAAGATTTGATATAAATGGTGGTGTGTATTTATAAGTCCAGGATAAACAAGCATTCCTGTAGCATCTATAATTTCATCAGCTTTGTTTAAATTAATACCAATATCTATAATAACCCCATCTTCTATCAATATATTTGTACCCTCAAATACTTGATCTTTATCATCACAAGTGATAATAGCTTTTGCATTCTTAATTAATAGTGTTTTTGCCATTCTCTCTCTCCTTAAAATTTTTTTATTTTTCGGTCATAAACTTTTTACTAATTAAAATAGAACTAAATAAAATTAGTATTGTTATATATTATATTAATAATTTAGTGTAATTCCTTTTATAAGGTCTTAAATTGTATACTTAAAATAAAAAAGCAACGTGACGTTGCATCTAAATAAAAAAATCCTCCTAGGTATCAACCAAGGAGGATTTGTCACATTGCTTTTTTATTTTAGAAGTTTTCTATATTTTTAGAAAATGGATTAAATTTTCTAAAGTTTTTATTAGAACGGCGGTTATAACTATAGAAACATTTTCCAACCAGAAAAAACATTAAAAATATAGTGGCTATATAGATCAGGTAGTTATAAAATAAAAGACCCATAGCGACCAAGGCAATTAGAGGGATTAGATATCCTCCTGGTAAGACTAAAGAGCCTTCAATACCTTGCTTTTTAAATATGATGACAGCTATACATGTGAGTAAATACTGAGAAATCATCGAAATCACAGAAAATGAAGCTAAGGTGTTAAAATTTCCTACAATAAGGATTATTACTATTGTAAGACTTCCAGTAAGAATGATTGCAGCACTAGGAGCACCATATTTATTTTTTTGAGAAAGAAATTTCGGCATAGTATTTTTTTCAGATAATGCTACTATAGATCTTGGACTTGTAAATGAAGTGGCAATGTTGATACCGACAATAGAAATTATTACACCAGATGAGAAAAAAATTCCCCCAAGAGGTCCAAGTAATAGATGAGCAGCATCAAATATAGGATATGAATTTGGATCTATATTTCCTCCTAAAATTCCTAATATAGAAAAAATCAGGATAATGTAAAGGATTATTATACCAATGACAACACTGATAATTACCTTTGGCAGATTTTTAAGGGGAGCTTTCATATCTTTGGCTGCTACTGCAATGGTTTCGAAACCTGTAAATGCAAAAAAGAAAATCAAGATAGGATCCTTGATACCTGTTATTAATCCTTTAGGTTCCCTTGTTATAAGGAGAAGGTTACTGTCTCCTATATATTTAATACCTATAAAGACAAATAATAGAATTGGAATTATCTTTCCTAAGGTAACGATATTATTTAAATTTTTTGTTAATTTTACTCCTAAAAAGTTGATATAAGAGAGTATGGCAATGATAAATCCTGCAAAGACCTTTTCAATATAAGGGATATGCCCGATATTTAAAAAAGTTGCAAAAAGATTTGCAAAAGCCATAGCCATAGTTGCCCAAGCAAGTAGAGAAAGAGCCCACTTCATAAACCCCACTTGAAATCCCATAAACTCTCCCATGGCTTCCCTTACATATATATAGGGACCTCCATAACCTTCAAAGATTCCTGAAGCTTCTGCAAAGCAAAGAGAGATAGAAATGACAGTAGCAATAACAATAAGTGTAGGAAAAACTCCCCTTTCGTTTAAAGATATGTAAAAACTTCCGGGAAGGAGAAAGATCCCTGACCCAAGAATTGTATTTATTCCAAGTAAGATAATACTCCAAAAACCTAATTTATTTGCCATGATCTGTCCCCCTCACATAAAAATTAATATTTATAACATTTTAAATAGTATATCATCTGTATCTCTAATTTAAAAGGAAATATCTCTTTTATATGGACTTTTTGTCGGAATATTAAAAAAAAAGAAAAAATTTAACTATTTATAAGGTGAATGACAGGAGAATTATAGATGATTAAAGGTGATCTAATATCTTCTAGATTTGAAAAATTGGTAGGTAACTAAAAAAATAACCCTCCTAATTTATATAAATTAGGAGGGTTTTATTCTATAAGAAATTTTCTCCTGATCTAGGAGCACTTTCGTCAAAATTTTCTGTATTTTTTGAGATTTTATAAAATTTAAATTTAACGTTGCCATCTAAAATAATATGGTTAGAGTTAATCTATTTTTCTATAATAACTTCACTGAGTTTGACTTTAAAATCATCTCCTTTAATATTATTCACATGAACACTCTGTCCAAAAAAAGTAGACCGTTCATTGGGGTTTAAGTTATAAAAATTCATCTTTCCTACAACATGATATGGAGTGTTTTTATCTTTAAACATAACAGTAACTTCTGCCTTTACAATTTTTTTATCTGTATTATTTTTAATGATACCCTCGAAATATTTTCTTCCTCCAATTTTTTCACTGAGTTTAACGTTTAAAAGTGAGACTTTATCTAGGGAAAAATTGTAGCTGTGATGACTAAAGGGATTAGATGAACTGAACGAGATAAAAGATAAAATAAAAAATAAAAAAACAATTTTTTTCATATATTTACTCCTTTTTAAAAATAATATTAATATAGTTTTCATATACTGAAGAAGTGATTAGTTCCTTCAAAATTTTCAATTTTATTTTTTTAAAGATAGATAATTATTTTTAATGGTTTCTTTATAATCTATTTTGAAGGTTGATTAAAATCTTTTTTGGATAATATTTTTATTTTTACGTGCCAATGGATCTAATGAATCTAATTTTAAAATGAAGTTATAATCAGCAATAGCTCCATTGTAATAATTTAATTTTTCTTTTATGATTGCTCTGCTATGGTATGCCTCTAAATATTTAGGATTTAGCCTTATAGCTACATTATAATCTTTAATTGCCCCTTGATAATCTTTTGATTTAAATTTTTGATTTCCCCTGTTAAAATAACTAATTGGATTCTCTGGATTACGTTTAACAGCTTTATCACAATTTTTTAGTAATTTGTTTTCTTCTTTTGTTTTTTTATCTAAATAATCATTTTGAATAACTTTTTTGATAAGAATCTTAAGCATATTACCCCCTAAAGAAACTTTGATAACTGGCTGTCATATCCATTGTAAGATTTAGACCCTATAGTTTTGCGTCACAAAGTTTCCCTTGTTTTGCCTTTTTCAAAATTGTTTTATATATATTATGTTTATATTGTAACAAAAAATAATAAAAAAAACATTATTTATCAAAAAAACCTCCTACAAGATCATATTTCCCTAAGTGTAGGAGGAAGATTATTATTTTACTCTTCTTTATCTTACAAAGTGAGTATATGTTTTGGGCTCAATTTCTGGTGCTTCTACTCTGCCTTTACCATTTTCAACTAATTTTAGAAGGTGGGCCATATTTTTTCCTAAAACTCTCATAATTTGTTTTCCTTCTTCATCCTGTTCGATATCCCCAGGAGCTGTACCATGGATTACATTCCAGTAGTTTGAAGTAGGCATAGTTAATTCACAATAATTTAAAAAATTATTCAACTGATTAAAAGTTGGGATTCCTCCAGAACGTCTAACCGCTACAACAGAAGCACCTACTTTATTTCTCAGCATAGATGATCCACCCATGACATAAAATGCACGATCTAAAAATGATTTCATTGTCCCAGCAATAGCAGAGTAATGTACAGGTGATCCTAAGATTACACCGTCAGCTTCCTTCATTTTTTGAATCCACTCATTTACATAGTTATCATCTTTTATGATACATCTATCATCTAATTTGACCCTACACTGACCACAGGCTAAACAGCCTCGGATAATTTTATTTCCAACGTGGATAACTTCTACTTCTATCCCTTCTTTTTTTAATTCAGCAGCTGCAATATCGATAGCTTGTTTAGTGTTACCGTTTACCTTTGGACTTCCATTAAATGCTACTACTTTCATAAATATCTCAACTCCTAAAGTTTATAATTTTTTTATTATTTAGAATTCTTTCTTCTTTGATAGATTTTATCTATACTTTATATTTTTCGTATAAAACGGTTTCTCCGCCGATTTTATATTTACAGATCTCAGGATACAGTCTTTTAAAATGTTCAGAATTTAAATGGTTTTCTAAATCGTCTTTTGTTTTCCATTTTTCAATAAAAGACATAGATGTGCTATCCTCTATACTTATATAAAAGTCATACTCTATACATCCTTTTTCTTTTTTTGTTTCTATTACCAATTTTTCTGCAATTTCTTTTATTTTTTTTATGTCATTTTTTTCAGCTATTATTTGTACAACCATTGCAATCATATTTGATATCCTCCTAATGTTTTTTTAGTTTTTTTCTTCACAATAACAATATCATTAAAAGTATTATATGTGAAGTAGTTTCCATATAGTTATGTAGTTTCTATATAGAAAGTATTGATTGTTTTCTCACTTTGTAATATAATCAATCGATTAAAAAAAATTAAAAAATACTAAAAATCGAGAAAGAAGGAGTAATTATGGAAGAAATTTTAAGGTTAAAACAAAAGGAAATAAAAAAATTGTCTGGTTTAGTTGAATTTTACGACCACAATAAGAGGATAAAGAAAAGTAAAATTGTTAAATTTGAAAGAGATTACACCTGTTTAGATTATATTATTTGGTTTGAGAATAACTATCATTGTTACCTAAAAGATATTATTTCGGTAGATGGAAAAACTAAAGATGATTTTGTTAAATCTAAACGGATCAACACAAAGTATATGGTAGCTATGGTCCTTATCTTTATGGGGATTCTTGCTGACTTAGAGTTTACAATGGGAAATATGTACAAATAAATTTATTTTGGATATTAAAAAAGATAAAGTTCATATATGAACTTTATCTTTTTTAATGTATAAGATGCAACGTCACGTTGCTTTTATATGTCTGATTTAATTATAGTTTTAAGAATATTTTTTAAATTATTTTTATCTTCGCCTAATAATTCATTGATATTATTAGAATATTTAGCAGTAATAGAATTTATTTTATTTGTATAATCACTGCCTTTTTCAGTAAGAGATATGTATACTAGTCTCTTATCTGTAGTTGTGTTATCTTTTTTTAATAACCCAAGTTTAACATATCTTGTTATAGTTTCAGAGACCGTAGATTTAGAAATTCCCCAAATTTTAACTAAAGTTTTAAATTCTGTTTTTTCTCCACATTCATATAAAATCATAAAAAGATCTACATGCTTTAATTTTATTGGGATTTCTTGAGTTTTAAATTCTGCTTTTAAATTATTATTAAACCTTTTATTTACACATTTTAGAAGATCTATCACACTTTCTTTCATTTTTCCTCCTTTAATTTTAATATATATCTATTATACCATATATTTTTTTCGTTCGTAGTTGAACAAATGTAAAAAAAATGTTATAGTGTTTGAGTTGTTCAAATTCGAACAACTTATTTTGAGGAGGTTAGTATGTTTAAAAAAATATTAAAAAATGAAATTTTATCAGGAATGACAGTTGCGTTAGCTCTTATCCCTGAATCTGTTGCCTTTGCTTTTGTCGCGGGAGTAAGTCCTATATTGAGTTTAAAGGGTGCAGTAGTTATGGGATTGGTCGCAGCTATTTTTACTGGAAGACCGGCAATGATTAGTTCTTCTACAGCTGCGATTTCAGTCGTTTTTGCATCTTTAATAGCAACTTATGGTTTAAAATATTTATTTGCTACAGTTGTTCTCATGGGGATCATTCAAATATTATTAGGAGTTTTTAAACTTGGGAAATATACACAGATCATTCCGTATTCAGTAACATTAGGATTTTTAAATGGTTTATCAATTGTTATGTTTACCGCTCAGTTTTCTCAATTTAAAATTAATGGACATTGGTTGCCAACAAAAGATCTATTTATTATGATTGGTTTTGTATTGTTAACTATGGCTATAATTTACTTTACTTCAAAGATAACCAATGCTATACCTTCAAGTTTGGTGGCTATAGTCACTATAACAGTTGCTTCAAGTCTTATGAATCACTATGATATTTATTCTTTAAGAACTGTTCAAGACTTTGCAGGGATGGAATTAAAGGGAGCTCTCCCAACATTTTCTATACCCCATGTAGCTCTTAATTTAGAGACTTTTAAAATAATCTTCCCATATGCTGTGATAGGAGCACTTGTAGGTCTAACTGAAGCTGTATTAACCGGTAGAGTATTAGATGAGATGACTAATACAAAAAGTAAAATTAATAAAGAATTCTTTGCTCAAGGTTTAGGAAATTTAGCAAATGGTTTGTTTGGAGGTATGGGGGGAGATGCCATGATTGGTCAATCAATTATAAATGTAAAATCAGGTGGAAGAACCAGGTTTTCAGCAATTATAGCCTCGGTGACCCTGATGATATTTATGTTGTTTGGTTCTGCTTTTACAAATGCTATTCCACTATCTGGACTGGTTGGAGTTATGTTCATGGTAGTCATCGGCACATTTAAATGGGAGAGTTTAAAATATGGAGGAAAGATTCCTCGATCGGATGTAATAGTAGTTTTAGCAGTAACTTTTATAACTATATTTAAAGATTTAGCAACGGCAGTTATTGTAGGAGTTATCTTATCGGCTCTTATGTTTGCTTGGGAAAAAGGAAAGATTATATATGCTAATATTGAAAATGGAGAAAATGGGGAAAAAATTTATAAAATAAATGGTGTTTTATTCTTTGGTTCAGTTTATAAATTAAAAGAAATTTTTGATGTAAATAAAGATCCTGTAGATGTAATCTTAGATCTAAAATACGCTAAGGTAATGGATTTTTCTGGGATAGAAACAATCAATGCAATTGCAGAAAGATATGAGGCTCTAGGGAAGACATTTACCTTGAGAAGACCTAATGAAAATTGTAGATTGTTATTACAAAATGCAAAGAATATAGGATCTATTAAATTTTCCATAGATAGTTTATAAAAAGTAAGGTGATATATATAAGTATAATTTATATTTTCTTAGATAATAAAAAATGAAGTTTGACTCAAAAAAGTCAACCTTCATTTTCAATAAAATCAAAACTTTATTTAACATGGTGATACCTATTTTAAATTTATAGAATTTGGTTATATACATTTATATCTATAGATTCTGCTAATTCAATTAATTTTGAGATATTCACCTTAAAATGCTCAGATTCTTCATGTATTTTAATGGCTTCAAAACTTTTCCATTCCTCTATAAATGTTAAAGTAGAGGGGTTTTTGGTACCTTGGAATAATCCATATGAAATGTTTCCTTCTTCATTTCTACTTGCATCTATTAAAATTGAAGCGATCTTTAAATAAAGGTCTCTATTTTCTTTTTTTACATTTGCTTTTGCTGTGATTTTTATCATGATTTTTCTCCTCTAATATTTATTCTATCTAAAATTTATGTGAACTTTATATTGTTTTGGTTGTATTTCTAATTTTTTTGATGACATAAAAATAAGAAGTAATAATCTTAAAATTATCACTCCTTACTTTACTATAGGGTTTTATTAATTAATAATTTGACTACTACTTAATAAAATTTAACTATATCTTCTATTTTTCTTCTTGTTTTTTCATGTTTTGCTGGATTTTTAGCATATCCAAATGCAGCCATATAAGCTAGATCAAATTTATCCATATCTACATCAAATTTATCTGCTAGAACTTTTTCTGTTTTTTCTTTATCAAAACCTTCAATAGGACAAGAATCTGCACCGGCAATTGCACCAGCTGTTAACATATTTCCCAAAGCTATATATGCTTGTTTACTTGCCCAATCTGTTAATGCTTTTTCACTTTCTAAAAGTTTAAAGTCATTTTCTTGAAATCCTTTAAAAAATCCAGTTTTCATCTCGATTACATCTTCTGGTAATTTTTGAATATCTCTCATAAAATTATTTAGATATTCAGAATCATGTTTCATATCACCTTTTCTAGTTAAAACTACCACAAAGTGGCTGGCTCCTATGGCTCTATCTCTTCCACCCCATGAAAATTCAGTGACGTCTAATTTTTGTTGTGGATCTTTGATCACTAAAAATTGCCAAGGTTCAAAACCAAATGAGCTAGGAGAAAGTCTTCCAACTTCCATGATAAAGTTAAAATCCTCATCACTAATTTTTTTTTCAATATCAAATTCTTTACATGCATATCTTGTGTTCATTGCTTCTAAAAATTGTTTTTTCATATTTTGTTCCTCCTAATATTAATAAAACTATTTTGCATAGTTCTACCTACACTTATTTTCTAATAATTATTCTATGTATTGAACCTGCACTAAAATTTATAGTGATACATTTTTATAATCATTACTTTTTATTCAAATTAGGATAACATTAAAATTTTTATTTGTGAAGTAGTTTCCATGTAGTTATGTAGTTTCCTTATGGAAAGTAATGATGTTTTACTGGTTTCTATTAGGGGTGTGATTTACCAGATAATAAAAAAATCTCCTACAACCTTTATTTTTTACTCATAACCAGATCGATTACTTCAACCTTGAGATCTTTTCCATCCATATCCAAAACTCTTAGATAGGTTTTAAATTTCATTTTTTTATTAGGAGGTAACTGAGATGATCTTATCTCTCCTACAGTATAATATTTATTATTTTTGGTAATATTTTTATCTCTAATTTTAATATCAAACTTTACATATTCTATTTTATTGGAACTTTTATTGGATACTACCCCTTCAAGACACCTAATTCCATTATATTTTCTACTTATTTTAATCTCTAAAATATCAACATTCTTAAATCTAAAATCATATTTTTGAGAACCAAATGATATAAAAGAAAGAGTGAGGAATAATAAGATAATTTTTTTCATATATTCGTTCTCCTTATAAATATTTTTATTTCCCTAGAATTATACAGGTAAATTATTCCAACACCTACAACATTAAAAATTATTAAATTTTAATGTTGTAGGTTAATGATTTTTAATTTTACAGTTGTTATTGAGGGGTTTTATCAAAATCAAATTACTCAGACTAAGCTCAAAAAGAAAAAAATCCTCCTACTTCTAGATTTCTCTAGATGTAGGAAGAAGTTTCTTAAACTCTTATTTTTTATAAACTATCTATCCTTAATATCTTATAATAATGAGAATAAAATCTTAGCCATTATAAGTCCCATCCCTGTTCCTATGATTGCTCCTAACATTCCCATAAGTACTCCTACCGGAACTAAAGCATCATTGTATGCACCTGCGATTACAGGAGCTGATGCAACTCCTCCAATATTTGCAACTGATGCTACACAACAAGTGAAAAGATCAAATTTAAAGATCTTAGCAAAGATTGTCATCATAAGACCATGAATTCCCAAGATACATGCTCCTGCAATGATATAAACTGGTGCCTCTGTTAATTCTGCAAAGTTTGCAGAAGAAGCTATTAATCCAATCAATGTATATAAAAATATATTAGATAATTGTTTAGATCCTGGAACTTTACTCATTGGAGACATTCCACCTACAATTCCCATAATTGTAACTAGTAGAATAGACCAAGTTGTATTGTTTAAAAAAGTAGTCTGAGGAAGATACTGAGCTATCCATACACAGAAAGCTCCTGCTCCTAAAGCAAATGCCAATGTACCAAATAGATCTAAAAATGTAACTTCTTTTACGATCTCTTCATCTAATGCAGCCAAGTGCTGAGAAAGTTCTTCCACTACACTGGTATCAGCTTTATTAAATTTATTAAAAGCCATTATTAATTTACTTGAACCAACAAAGAATAGTAATAACATGATCCAAATTGAATAATCTATAGAATCTATCAATAAGGTATATCCCATCCCTACGTCATCTAAATTTAATGCCTGCTGTACTGCTACCATGTTTTGAGTTCCACCGATCCAAGAACCAGATAGTGCTCCAAAAGCTTGCCAAGAATTTTCAGCTAACTTATCTTTAAAAATCATAAATGTTACTACAAATCCTGTCATTATACTAAATGTAGCTGAGAAAAATGCCAATAACATTTTTGGACCTAATTTCAATATATGTCGTAAATCACACTTTAATAACATCAAAAATATCATAGATGGTAAAATAGCACTCTTCATTCCATTTCTTGCGATACCTGCTCCTGTTTTTACTCCATCAATAGATAATGACCAAAAACCAAAAGTAGACATTAACATTACTCCAAAGTAAATAATTACCAGTGGTGGAATAACCTCAAAAAATTTCGTTTTAGATTTTAACTTTTCTTCAACAAAGAAAACCCCTGCTGCAAAACAAATAATAAATGATATAAAACTATAACCGGACGTAATCATAAATAAACTCCTCCCTTTTATTTTGCTGTAAACTACATAATTTTAGGACTATACATAATAATATATGTGATTTGTCAGACTGCAAACATAAATAAATTCCCCCTTTATCTTGTTATAAATAGCACAATCTTATTACTATTTATAAGATATATAATTTCCTTTGTCAAATAAAAATTATTAATTTTTATCTCTATATAACTGTTTTATACCATTTATAAAGACTAAAAGTTCTTGTTTTTGGACTTTATTTGATTTAGAAAAAAAATAAAAATAGGTAGAACTTTATTTGACCCTTTCCTTATTGGAGTTTTTATGGGATTATGATTATTAAAAGAAATTTATAATTTAAAATGAATTTTTAAGTATAATAATACAGAAAACTATAGAGATCACTAAAAAATCTTTTTTTTATTGGTTAGAACCTTTTTTGATTTTGAATTCAACCATTTTTCTTTATCTAATGAAATTAGTCCATTTTTTTCTCTCTAATTTAGGTGGTTCTACTTTCCCCTTCCCGTTTTCAATTAACTTTAGTACCCAGGCCATATTTTTTCCTAAAACTTCCATGATCTGCTTCCCTTCGACATCCCCTTCAACATCCCCAGGGGTAGTTCCGTGGATAACATTCCAATAATTTGCAGTGGGCATTACCATTTCTGAATAGTTCAAATAGTTATTTAGTTGTTCGAAGGTAGGGATACCTCCAGAACGTCTTACTGCAACGACTGCAGCTCCTACTTTATGCCTTAACATAGATGTAGATCCCATCACATAGAAGGCTCTGTCTAAAAATGATTTCATTGTTCCGCCAATTGCTGCATAATGCACGGGAGTTCCCAATATTATACCATCAGCTTCCTTCATCTTCTGTATCCATTCATTGACATCGTCATTTTTTATGATACATTTTTCATCTTTGTTTTTCATACAGGCATTACATGCAGTACATCCCCTGATTATTTTATTTCCCACATGGATGATTTCTACTTCTATTCCTTCTTTTCTCAATTCTGAAGCTACCATCTCTATTGCTGAATTAGTATTTCCATTTACCTTTGGACTTCCATTAAATGCTATTACTTTCATAAATATACCTCAACTCCTAATTTATATATATTTCTATCTATATTTTTTTATTAAAAAGAACAGTTATCCGGATCAGGGAACAGTCTCATACCATTACATTGTTTTTCTAAAATCGCTAAGTCTTCTCCATCCAATGAAAAATCAAAAATATTTTTATTGTTTAGAATTCTTTCCTCTTTTATAGACTTAGGAAGGACGATAATTCCACGGTCAACTAGAAATTTTAAAGCTATATTAGCTATTGTTTTATTATGTTTATGGGCAATTTTTTCAATATCTTCATTGGTAAAAATTCCCCCTGACTGCATGGGAGCATATGCTTCTAACTTTATACCCACGGATTCACAGTATTCCTGCAAATTATATTGTGGCAGACCTAAATGGATCTCTACCTGATTTATTACAGGTTTTATTTTGGCGGTTTTAAATAAATTTTCAATATGATTTACATTAAAGTTTGATACTCCTATAGATTTTATCTGACCAGTTTCATAGAGTTCTTCCATTGCCTTCCATGAGTCTGCGGCTTTTTGCTCCCCCTTGTACCAATGGATTAGATATAGATCGATATACTCCAGTCCTAATTTTTTTAATGAGTCATCAAATGCTTTTTTTGTGGTTTCATAACCCTGGTCTGAATTCCATAATTTAGATGTTATGAAAAGTTCTTCCCTAGGAATTCCACTGTCTTTGATTGCTCTTCCAACTTCTAATTCATTGTCATAGATCATAGCAGTATCGATGTGTCTATATCCTAATTCCAAGGCTGTTTTTACAGCATTATAGACATCTTTTTCCTTGGCTCTAAATGTTCCTAATCCAATAATAGGAATTTGGATACCGTTATTTAAAGTTATTTTTTGCATAATTTCCCTCCAATATTAAAAATTTTAAATCGCTATATCTTATATTTTTCAATAAAAGACATAGATTTTTTTATGATATAGATTTTTTTTATCTATGTTATTCTTTATATTAAGAATAACATAGATAAAAAAGGTTATGAAGAAGGCACTTATTAGTAGCTAGGTTACTTAAAGGTTCCCTTTGGGAAAAAGACTGTCCTAGAAGAAAAAAAATTTTTTTGAAAAAATTAAGAAAATTGAATAAATACAGGAAAAGTTATTATATCTCTCCCACGGGGTGATGAATATTAGAAATCTCTTATAAATAAAAAGTGATTTCTAAATGTCAGGGAGAAAGATATCCTTCTATTTGAAGTTTACATTCTAATCCGACAGAAAGAAAATTTTTAAGGTATAATTCTATTAGAAGGAAATAAAGTACAGCAAAACATTTATATAAATTTGGAGGTTTTTATTATGGATTTTTTAGAATTAGCAAAAAAAAGGTATTCTGTGCGTAAATTTAGCGATAAAAAAGTTGAAAAAGAAAAAATTGATTTAATTTTAGAAGCTGGAAGAGTTGCTCCTACAGCAGTTAACTATCAGCCACAAAGGATTCTTGTAATTGACTCAGATGAAAGTTTGGAAAAATTAAAAGAATGTACTAGATATCATTTTAATGCCCCTTTGGTAATGCTTGTCTGCTATGACAATACTATAAGTTGGAAGAGGAATTATGACAATAAGGATATGGGAGAAGTTGATGCAGCTATTGTAGCGACTCAGATGATGTTAGAGATAGATAATCTTAATCTTGGGACTACTTGGGTTGGTCATTTTGATCCCCGAAAGATCATTGAGACATTCTCACTACCTGAAAATATAATCCCAGTTGCACTATTCCCTATAGGGTATCCCCATGAAGAAAGTGTACCTCATCAACTGCATGAGAAAAGACTTGAAATATCTGAAACTGTAATTTATAATTCTTTTAAAAAATAAATAAAAAAATGGAGACTAGAACCAGTCTCCATTTTTTTATTTTAGGGTTTATAAAGGGCAAAATTATAAATTTTAATAATTTTTCTTTAGGGTATAAATTGTATTTATTTTATAAAAAATATATGATTAGTTGCCATATCTACATATTCAATTAATTTTTCTATAGAAACAATAGTTAAATTCAAATAATCTTCCAGGTCTTCTTCTGTCAAATAAGGGATTGGATTCTCTTTTTCATACTTTTCTGTGACAACTAAGTTTATAACTGCTCCTGTTCTTTTTATCATTCCAGCACCACCAATTTCTTCGTGTAGTTCATTTGACATAAAACTTATTCCGCCACAATCTTGGCTAACAACATCTGCTAAATCTGATATAATCTGAACTTTTTCTTTTGATAATTCACTTATCTTTAATGCGTTTCCTAATTCAATTATTTTATTAGCTACTTTTTCAGTATTAGTTTTTAAAGCTCCTTTCATTCTTTTTGCACCACCATCAAAAAACTTACACTCTATACCTAAATCTTTAGCAGCTTCAATAACAGCCTGAACAACATAAGGATTATCATCTGTTGCGTCTCCCCTTACAAAATAAGTTGGTTTTTCTAACCCTTTTGAGAATCCAGAGTATATCATAGCTTCAATAATTAAAGTTGGTAATTTATCCATCCCTAATTTTTGAACAATTAGTTTTTTTGAATAGTTAGGAGAATTCCCTTCTAAATCTTCATTTGGCCCTATACCTCCCTTAGTTGCATTTACAGTACCTAAAACACTAACAGGAATGTCATTGATATCTAAAACTGTCCCTACTATATTACCGATATTATTTTCAATATCTTCAACAGTTGAAATAAATTTATCAGGGTAGTTTCTAGTAAAACTATTTAAGGCGGCATTTGCAATAGCTGTTTGAACAGCTACAGGAGTTTCCATAACTCCTTGACCATAGATTCTTCCAAATGCTTCTAAGACTATCGTATGGGTATTAATAGCTTCTTTTCCAATCAAATTATTGATGATATTTTTTTCTTGTAATGTATATTTTCTTTTTACAGTTCCATAACCTTCTCCACCATTTTTTAAAATAGCAGTAATTTTATTTCCTTCAAATTTAAATTTCTCTATTGTAAGATTTATTCCAGTTGCTTTTTTAAAAAGAGAAAGAACTACTGATAATCCAGGAGAATCATCCTGTACTTGGTTGTTCAAACTGTGGCAGTGACCACATCCTACATGCCCTGCTATAGCAACCTTTCCTATTTTTTTGTTACTAAATTTAATATCTATTTTTATCTTCCTCCAGTTTTTTTATCTTAACAGGATAAAATATCCCATTAGATTTTATGATAACTATAACTTTAATATTTAAGAGTATCTATTTTGAATAATATAACACAAAGTATAAAATTAAAAAAGGCAGGAATAAAATTTCTGCCTTCTACCATATAAATTTCAAATAATTTTTCTTTCTGTTAAGGATTCTCCGGGGAATTTTCTATAAAAGTTTAATACTTATAAGAATCAAAGTATTTTATTAATGCTTTTCTATCTATTACTTTTATGCTGTTTTTATATTTTTCTATAATACCTTCATGAATAAATTGATTAGTTATTTTATAAAGGGTAGACTTATTTACATATACTGCTCTAGTCAGCTGAGTGTAACTGTCAAAATAAAAAGTATTGCTGTCTTTACAAAAATAATTTGATATTATATAAGCATAATAAGCAGCAGCGCCTCCCTGAGAATAGATATAAAAACCTCTAAGTCCCTGAAAAAGTATATTTGTACATTTTGGCATATACTCCTCCATAAATAAAGGCGTACTTAGGATATATTTTTTAAATATAGAAGTTGGTATTTCATATCCTATAACTTCATCACTAGATGCTATAACTTCCCAATCCCAGTCACTTCCACTTGTAAAGCATGCATTAACTCCTACAAACTCATCGTCAGAAAACATATAGGGAAAGATCTTTTCTCCGTCTTCATCACATCTGATTTTTATTGCATTTCCTTTTTTTATATAAAAAACCTTATTATCTCCCTGTCCATATAAGAGATTTCCTTTTTTATATCTTTTAAATTTAATTTTATCCTTTACAGATTTTGGCAGCAGTGTAACGGGAAATTCTAAATTATTCAAATTAATTCCTCCTTCTCTTAGAAAAATTCTAAATATTTATTATATATATTTAATTATACAATGTTATTTGAAATAAACTCAATTATATTATAACAGATTTAATTTAAAAATTGGGTAACATTTATTACTGCTTTTAAATAAATATTAGTATATAATGATATATAACTATGTTAAAAATTACACATTAATATCTTAAATAATTTTATTTCCAAGAGATATTAGATGAATTTAGTGGTTTTTCGGGAAATTTTAACGTCTAAAAAAGTATTTTCCCCCTTTATTTTAATAAAAATGACCAAAAGTATGATTAGGAGAAAAAAAATATATATAAATTAGAATAAAAAGTGAAAATTTGAATTTAAAGTGTCCTAATGAGACACTTTTATTTTGATTTTAGGATATAATTTTAGCAAGATAAAAAAATAACAAATTCACGGATTCGTATTCTTTTAAAATTCAGTAACAATGTGAAAATATCTAAAAGATAGTTAGATTGTTTTCAATAATGTGAATTAATTATTTTTGAAAATTAATGTTTGGAGGAGGTGATCAAATGTTACAGAAAGGAATTATTTTCAATATTCAGCGTTTTACAATCCATGACGGACCTGGAATCCGTACAGAGTTATTTTTAAAAGGGTGCCCCCTCCGATGTGATTGGTGTGGTAATCCTGAGAGTTTTAAGGCTTCTATAGAACCAGGTGTATATAAGAGTAAATGTATTTCCCATGAAAAATGTGGTTCGTGTGAAGAGGTTTGTTCCGATAAAAGTATGCTGACTTTTACAGATGGTAAACTGACTTCTATAGATTCTAGTAAATCTACAGATTGGCTTGCTTGTTATAATGCCTGCCCTTCAGATGCAATCAAGCAATGGGGTAAATCTATGTCTGTAGAAGAGTGTATGAAAGAAATTCGTAAGGACAAAGGTTATTATGAGCGTTCTGGTGGTGGTGTTACAGTTTCCGGAGGAGAACCACTACTTCAAAGTGATTTTGTGGCAGAACTTTTTAAGGTCTGCAAAGATGAAGAAATTCATACCTGCCTTGAATCGAGCTTCTATGGTGACTGGAAGGAGATCGAAAAGATATTACCGTATACGGATCTGGTAATTTCAGATATAAAACATATGGATACAGATATCCATAAGAAACATACTAAAGCAAACAATGAAAAGATCTTAAAAAATTTAAAAAAAGTTGTAGATGAAGGAAAGGAACTTATTCTAAGGATTCCTGTTATTCCAAATGTAAATGATGATATGGAAAATATCAAAGCCACAGCAGATTTTATATTAAATGAACTTGGTGGCCGTGTAAGAACACTACAACTTCTAAGCTTTATGCGTCTAGGGGAAGAAAAATATAGTTCGCTGGGAATGACCTATAAGATGGAAGATGTGAAAGTAAATAGAGAAGTATTTCAAAAACATGTAAATGAGATTGCACAGTATTTTAATAGTAGAGGGATTCATTGTCTAGTAGGTACTAAGGAAAAAGGATAAGTAAAACAACATATATTAGGGGGGATTTTAATGAAAATGAATAATACAAATCCATGTGGAACAGAAGCTTTTGATAAGGTATATAGTATAGGCTACCAAGTTAATCATGAAGACTGGTCTCCATATCCACGTGTAAATAATCTTAGACAGACATTTTTAGATAGACCATACGATATAGATGTAGAAAGATTTAGATTAGTAACAGAAGCTTATCAAAAGAATGAATCATCTCCACGTAAACTTCAATGTGCGTATGCTTTTGAAAATATATTACTTAATACAACACTTAGTATCTATGACGAAGATCTGATATTAGGTGAGATAGCAGCACCAGCAAAGGCATCACCAATATATCCTGAATTCTCTGTAAAATGGATCACCGATGAGATATTAAATTCTCCATTTGAGGAACGTTCAAACGATCAATTTTATATAAGAAATGAGAAAGAAAAACAAGAAATTTTAGAACTTTGTAAATATTGGGAAGGGAAGTGTGCTGACGACCTTATAAATATAAGACTAGATGAGGAACAAAAGAAAGGTTCCCATGTAGGAGAAAAAGTATTCCAAACAAATAACTATCATTTTGCAGGGATAGGTCACTTTGCAATGGATTATAAGAAACTAATGACCCTAGGATACAGTGGAGTAATAGAGGAAGCTAAGACTCACTTTACAAAACTAAGTAAGACTGATCCAGAGTATGGAGAGAAAAGAGATTTTTATAAGGCAACGATTATCATGTTAGAAGCTTCTAAAAAATATATCACTCGTTATGCAAAACTAGCAGAGGATATGGCAGCAGTGGAAACTGATGAAAACAGAAAACAAGAACTAGAAGATATGGCAGCTAACTGTCATGTAATATCAGGAGATGCTCCTAAGACTTTTTGGCAGGCATTACAGTTATTTAACTTTGCAACTACACTTATCCAAATAGAAGGAAATGGTCATTCGATCTCTTATGGACGTATGGACCAGTGGTTAAATCCTTTCTATGAAGCTGATATGAAAAATAATGAAATTACTAAAGAGTTTGTTTTAGAACTTATAGAAGTATTATATGTAAAGATGAATAATCCTACAAAATTAAAGGATAAAGGTACAGTAAAAGTACGGAATGGACGTGGGTTCGGAGGAGAGAGTCTTACTATTGGTGGAATAGATAAAGACGGTAACGATGCAACAAATGATCTAACTATGTTGATGTTAGAAGGATCAGCTCATACAAGGATGATGAACCCTTGGGTTTGTGTACGTATGCACGAAAATACGCCTTATGAACTAAAGGTTAAAACAACTGAATGTACAAGGGCAGGTTATGGACATCCAAAGATCTTTAATGATGGGCCAGCAATCAAAGCTATGTTAAGTAAGGGAGTAACATTAGAAGAGGCAAGAGATTATTGTGTTGTAGGTTGTGTAGAGCCATCACTTCCAGGAAAGGAATTTGGCTGGTTAGATGCAGGTTATGTAAATACAGCTAAGATGATGGAAATGGTAATTAATGGAGGACGTACATTAAATGAGATAGAACTTGGTCCAAATACCGGAAGTTTAGAAACTTATAAGAGTTTTGATGAAGTTCTTGAAAGTGTTGATAAGCAGTTTGCTTACTGGTGTGACCAACTATGCAGCTGTTTAAACATCATGGAAGATGTACATAGAATAGTGAAACCTACTCCATATGTTTCTGCTTTCTTTGAAGGTTGTCTTGAAAGTGGAAAAGATATGACCGAAGGAGGAGTTAAGTATAATGGTACTGCTCCACAAGGTAGTGGTATTGCTACTTGTGCAGATTCATTATCTACTATTAAAAAATTAATGTTTGATGACAAACGTTACACCGGTGCTGAATTACTTAAAGCTGTAAAAGATAATTGGGAAGGTCATGAAAAGATATATGCCCTTGTAAATAGTTCAAAAGTTCCCCACTTTGGGAATGATGATGATGCAGCAGATGATCTATTTAAATTTATGTTTGAATGTTACTGCAGACATATAAAAGGGAGAAAAAACCTTAGAGGTGGAGACTTTAGTCCAGGGGTATATACAGTAAATGCCAATGTAGGGATGGGATTATATACCAATGCATCACTAGATGGTCGTAAGAACAATGAACCTATCTCTGATAATATGGGACCTGTCCATACTGATGGAGGATCTCATGATATCTGTGGACCGACTGCTCTGGTAAACTCTGTAGCAAAGGTAGATCATAGTCTTGCAAGTAATGGAACTTTATTAAATCTAAGATTTCCAGAAGAAGCTGTATCAGGAGTAGAGGGAAGAGACATATTGATCAGTTTCATCGATGAGTATATTGCAAAGCAAGGGATGCATGTTCAATTTAACATCATGAGTTCTGAAACTATGAAAGCAGCACAAAAAAATCCAGAAAATTATAAAGATATGCTAGTACGTGTAGCTGGATATAGTGCTTACTTTGTAGAGCTTGGGAAACCACTACAAAAAGATCTAATTCAACGTACAGAGCTTAATTTTTAATTGAAACATAAAAAGATTATTACAAAAGATAAACTATTGATCCCTATGTTTTTCATAGGGGAGGGGGCAAATAGATCTTTAGATCTATTTGAATGATAATATTATTTAATTATTTAAAGGGAGAGAAATATGAATTTTGATTTTATACTTGTTGGTTTAATGCAAATTGTTGGGTTCTTTGTTCAAGGGACTACAGGATTTGGATGTACTGTTATTGCTGCACCAGTTACAAATGGAATATTAGGAACGGCTATTGGAGTACCGTATGGTACGATCATCACACTACCATTCCTATATTACCTAGGGATTAAAGGAAGAAAAGATGTTTCTTGGAAGGACTTGGCTAAAATTGTAGCTCTCTGTGCACCAGGAATCTTAATTGGAAACAAATTGTTTACTAGTATTAGTCCTCAAACGGCAAAGATCGGTATTGGTGGAATGATAATTGTTATTGCAACTATGAATATTCATAAACATATTATAAAACCTCTAGTTATTAAACAAAAAGAAGAGGACGAAGTAGAAGATACAACAGTAAAAAAAGTTTTTCGTTACGGATGTCTTATATTAGGTGGAGTTGTCCATGGAGCATTTACTATCGGAGGTCCATTAATTACTGTTTATACACTAGAAGCAGTAAAGGATAAGAAAAAATTCCGTAATACAATGACATGGTTATGGTGCATCCTTAATATATGGAATGCATTCGCTCAATATAACAATGTACCAGTAGCAAATAGAGCATATCTAACAAGTGCACTACTTATAGGATTACCTATGGCTGGAATCGGATTCTTCTTTGGTATGAGATTTTTAGAAAAGATCAACAGAGTACAATTTTTACGTATTGTATACGCTGTCTTAATGTTAATTGGAGTAAATATGTTTAAGAGTAATGTTCCATGGACTCCTGAATTAATTAAGGTGTCATCTATTGCTCTTACAATAGTTGGTCTAGGATATATCTATACCGTTGTAAAGAATAAAAAGGCTAACGAGCAATTACATGGTGCTTAATTATAGAATAATTTAGTTTTAGAGTTTAAAGGTAAACTCCCTTTATGGGAGTTAAGCCATTTTTAGGAGGAAAAGTAATAATGAAAGATTTTAGATTTAAAATACCACAAAATATCGAGTTTGGAATAGGAAGCTTAAAGAGACTTCCAGAGATCATGAAAGAAAATAATTCAGATCATGTTTTTTTAATCTCAGACCGTGGTTTAGAGAGTATAGGTGTAGTAAAAAAAGTAAAGGACATCATTGAAACTAGTGGAATCAAATGTACAGCTTATCTAGATGTAGTACCTAATCCAACAATAGATGTTGTAAATGAAGCTACTGCATCTTATAAAGAGTGTGGCGCAACAAGTATTGTTGCTCTTGGTGGAGGAAGTCCATTAGATGTTGCAAAAGCAGTAGGAGTACTTGCTTCTTATGGTGGAGACATCAGAGACTATGAAGGTATGAATAAGGTTCCAGGACCAATTGTACCAATGATCGCAATCCCTACAACAGCAGGAACTGGAAGTGAGGCAACAGCATCATGTGTAATTACAGATGAAGAGAAAAACTATAAGTTTTCAATGATTAGTTATGAAACTCTTCCTAAATATGCAATCTTAGATCCAGAACTAATTATGACTGCACCTGCATCAATTGCAGCTTCAACTGGTGTAGACGCACTGATCCATGCAATAGAAGCATATCTTTCAAGAAATGCTTCACCATTTTCAGATACAATGGCTGAAAAAGCAATGGAATTAATCGGTAAAAATGTTCGTAGGTTTGTAGCAAATAGAAAAGATGAAAAAGCTGCATGTGCAATGATGACAGGAAGTAATTTTGCTGGAATCTCATTTGCATGGGCAAAACTTGGAAATGTACATGCTATGAGTCATCCGGTAAGTGCGTTTTACCACGTGCCCCATGGTGTTGCAAATTCAGTTCTTCTTCCAACAGTTATGGAGTATAATGCTCTGGCTGATAATGGACGTTATGAAGTAATTTATAATTATATCCGTGAAGGTAATGAAGTGATTAATAATTTTAAACCAGAGATGCTTGTAGAAGAGATCAAAAAGTTAAATGAAAATTTTGGAATTCCAAAATCACTTTCAGAAGTAGGAGTTAAAGAAGATATGATCGAAGAGATGGCAAAGGATGCTATGAAGAGTGGAAATGTCTTAGCAAACCCAAGACAGACAACTCTAAAAGATATGATCGAACTTTATAGAAAAGCATTATAAAATAAAAACTTTATAAAATAAATCCCAGGCGTTTAGAAAATTTTCTAAACGTTTGGGAGTTTTTTTAATAGATATTATGAAAAGATACAAATTAATAATTTAAACAAGAGGAGAAGCCAATATGTTTAAAGAGACAAAGATAATAACTTTAGCAGCAGCAAAATTAATGGGAGAGAAAGCTCTTGAAAAGTGTGAAGAAATAGGTAAGTCCTTTGTTTTTTCAGTAGTAGATGCAGGAGGTCATATCCTTTATACCCAAAGAATGGAGGAAGCCTTTATAACTAGTATTAGTATAGCCACAGATAAAGCATTTACAGCAGCAACAATGAAAAGAGCAACTGATAAACTTACAGAAAAAATAAAGCCAGAATCTGATCTATTTGGATTAAATCATACGAATAATGGAAGAATTATTCCCTTTGGTGGAGGTTTGCCTGTAGTTGTAGATGGAAAGGTAATAGGTGGAATTGGAGTCAGTGGGGGAAGTGTAGAAGAAGATATTGCTGTAGCTACAGCAGGATTAGAAGCTTTAGGATTTTAATTTTTTATAATTAATAGAGAAAAAAATAACAAGATATAATAGATTATTGTAAAAGCATTGAAAATATTTTAATATTTTTATAACAGTCTAGTTTAAGAAGGAGGAAATTATGACAATGAAAAGAGAGTACGGGAAGGAACAACCTTATATCCCTGCTGGCCCATTTAAAATAAGATTACCATTGATCCATCTAAAATTTGAAAAGGTTGATTTTTTTCAAGGATTATTATTATGTGCAGTATGTTTAGGAGCTATTCCTATGTTACAAGAATATCTAGGAATGCCTTTTGAAGTAGCGATGACCGTTGTTGTTTTAAATGGAATATTATATTTTGCCCATATACTTTTAGGAGATCCAGTTATACCTGGATGGATAACACCTGCTATTCCATTACTTATGCTTCATATCAGTCAATACCCTGTTGGACCTGAGAGAGTTCATGCACTTATAGCATTTCAATTTTCTTTAGGAATATTAGCTGTTTTTTTAGGTATTACAGGTCTGGGTAAAAAAGTTACATCTATTGTTCCCAATGCTATGAAGTCAGGGGTTATTCTAGGTGCAGGAATCTCTGCTATCATGTCAATATTAAAAAAAGGTGGAAATTTTGAAAAATATCCTGTCTCCATCGTAATTTGTATGGGTCTTGGTTTTTATTTTTTATTTTCAAGTCACTTTAAAAGTAAAAGAAATCTCAACAAATTTACTAAAATACTTTCAAATATGGGATCTCTTCCTATAATTATACTAGCTATATTTATAGGGCCATTAGTGGGAGAAGCTGGTGTACCTAATATCCAATGGGGTATCACAAACCTTGCATTTAAAGAACTATTTAATAACTGGACTATCTTTGGGTTGGGATTACCACCTCTAAAAATGTTTATTACAGGACTTCCTATGGTTATATCTTGTTATATTGTACTTTTTGGAGATATGATTCAGACTCAATGTTTACTTGAAAATGCTAGTAAAGAAAGACATGACGAAATTATAGACTACAACCCTAATCGTTCACATTTAATTTTTGGGATAAGAAATTTATTTATGTCTATCTTTGGGCCAGATCTTACTATGTGTGGACCACTGGCTGCTGCCATGCAGGTAGTACTTTGTGAAAGATATAAAAATGGTAGAGAAACAATGGATTCTATCCATGGAGGAGCTATATCTTATAGGTATGGAACTCTTTCTGGATATCTACTTCTTCCTATCGTTACTTTGGTTAAACCAATATTAGGAATTGCTCTTGCTGCTACTATGCTTATCCAAGGATATGTATCTATTAGAGTAGGAGTTCTAAAATCAAAAACAGTCAATGATCTAGGAATTGCTGGAATTATGGCTGCTGTTATAGCAACTAGAGGGGCTTCTTGGGGACTAGCATCTGGAGTTATTCTTTGTTTGTTTATTAATATGGGAAGAAATAAGGAATTTGAATCTCCATTGTTTGAAAATTCAACATTTACTAATAAAACAGTTAGTAATAAAATTAAGGCGGATAAAGTGTAACAAAAACCTTTTTTTAGGTTATTCACTTTTATCCCCAAAAGATCATTGACACATTCTCACTACCTGAAAATATAATCCCAGTTGCACTATTTCCTATAGGGTATCCCCATGAAGAAAGTGTACCTCATCAACTGCATGAGAAAAGACTTGAGATATCTGAAACTGTAATTTATAATTCTTTTAAAAAATAAAGAAAAAATGGAGACTAGAACCAGTCTCCATTTTTTAAATTCTAGGGTGTATTTTGTAATACTTTCCGCTAACTATTTTATATCTCTAATAGTAATTCTTAATGGTTTAGTCTTGAATACTAAAGTTTAATTTTTTATTAAACGTAACGTCTCTATTTATTTTAAAATTTTGATCGATAACAAATTGTCTGTATTCTACAGCGATATCTGTTATTTCTTCTAATTCTTGATCTGTTAAGATACCATCAGGATAGACCAATTTAATTAAAGCACTAACTATTTTTTCAATAGATCTTTTATCCCTTATTGAGGCGTTTTCCACACTAATTTTATTCAAAACAAATGGATAACTTTTTCTTCTGATTTTATGTAAAATTTCACTAAAATAATCTGCTGCAAAACCATAATGTTTCGTAAATGCAAATCTTGGATCTTTAATACTCTCCAATTCCCAACCTGGAACTACTCCAGCTAATCTATCTAAAAATGCAGTATGAGTATTACTTTCATGGAGTAGAGTTGATAAGAGATTTTCCTTATTAAACTCTCCACTTGGAAGATTTCCAACCATCATCATCCCACATTCACTACTTTTTTCAACACTTCCCCTATCAAATTTCCCAGATTCTAAATATTGATAAAGTTTTCCATTTACTTCATCGCCAAGCCCTTTTTTGCTAATTTTGTCTATTTCATCAAATAGAAGCACATCATATTGTACTAACAATCCATCTTGTTTTGTTGTAAGGTTATAAAAAAGTTGTGGGACACTAACCTGACTTCCTGAGATAACTCTAGAATAAGAAGAAATATTTTCATAGGCATATGTTTTACCAGTTCCTGGTCTTCCAAATTCCATCATAAATAAATTATTCTCTACCATTGGTAAAAGTCTTGATAAAAGTACAAACTTATCTCTTCTACTATAATTAGAATGATTCAATCCTATTGTACTTATCATTGCATTCATCCATTCTTCGGTAGAGAAGCTCGATCTGGCTTCTACAAATTCTTCTATGTCTATATCAGATAGCTGAAAGGGCTTAAATGCACCTAAGATCACCTGTCCAGATTCATAGTCGTGTGAAATCTCACCCATTCCCCATAATCCGTCAATCATAAGTCTAGGATGATCTTGTAATAGTTTAGGAATAACTTCTGCGTCACTTATTCCCATACTAGGAATTTCCATCTGATTGTTCTGTTTGTCCTTTTTTAAATTTATTTTGACTTTAAATTTATCTATTAATTTTAAACTACTTTCATTTTGTAATCTAAATTTTGCAGTTTCTTTTTCTCTACTTTCTATCCTATGCTTTTCAATATAACTTTCCATATCTTTTAGTCCAGATTCTTCTATTTCATCTTCACAAAAAAATCCTAAAAGATATTCAGAAACATATCTTGGGAGACTTTTTTGTTCGTTCTTTAATGCTTTTTCTTTATCTACAACAGCACTCCCAAAATTTTCTTTTAATTTATTTTCCCAAAGTTCCATTTGATCCTCCTACAATAAACTTCTGCCCTTTTTCAATTTTTTATTTAATTTATTTTTATTACTTTCCTTAATTATCAAATTCAATGGATATTTATAAGATTTAGTTTCTCCTTCAAATTCAAAATTTATTTTTATGGTATCGATAAACTCTCCTAAACGCCCTTTTAAAGTAACAGGTATATTGACTACCTTATTGGAATTTATCTCTGAAATTGTTATAGATTTCTCCAAGTGAATAATTTCAATATTTAAATTCAAAATATTATTAGAATTTTTTATTAGAATTTGTATATCCTGTAATTTATCATTGTAGATCTCTTTAGTTATAATTTCAACCTCTATATTTTCAAACCTTTTCTGTTTCTTTGAAAGGATTGAAAACGGAATCATAACTTCTTCTAAATTTATTCCACCGTGATTAAAACTACTATGATTATATGGGAAATATCCATTTTTATAAACTATATAACAATAAACTATTTTATTATTCTGTCCTTTATCCAAATAAAAATAATCCAGCTCATCTTTTTTTATAATATGATAGATGTTATCTTCTTCAAATTTATTGATTAGATTGTTGTAGACAGTTTCATCAAAATAATTCGATGTTATTTTAAAAAATCTACCATGATTGGTTATTTCTAAATTCTTTTCATTCAAATAATTTTTAAAATCAATGCTTTTTAAATTATTTGGATTTAATTTTGTAAATCCATGATCTGTACCAATTATTATAGAAAAATCTTTATCCTTAATATATTCTAAGATTGATTTTAAAGATTTATCTAGTATAGCCTTTATAAAATTATAATTTAAATCACCAAAATCATGACAGGCTTTATCTAAATCTAAAATTTCATATAAAAATAAATCATTATCATCATCAATTTCATGGATATTTTTTATTTGTTTTATATGATATTCATAGAAAAAATCTTTCATTTCCTTAAGTGGAGATTCATTGATTTGATTATATTTTTTTCCACTGTATAATATATTCTTACAATGGCTAGTAACTGTAGGAATAGAACTCAAGGTAATATCATCACAAGTTTGATTGAAGTATCCTATCTCCTCAAAAGAACTTTTATACTTTTTCCATATATCGTATCTTAGAGCATCTATAAATATAAATAGTACTTTATTATTTGTTTTAGAAAGTTCTTTTTTAATTTCAATTAATTTATAGTCTAATCCCTTTCTATTTTCAGAGCTCATAAGTTTGTTATAATTTTTTAAAAAGTAATTCTCAAATTTTTCATTGATATTTTCAAATTTTTCATTTACACTTCTCTTTAAATTATTCAAATCAATATGATATACATTTTCACAATTAGATATCATGGTTTCAAATCTAATTTCATCGAGATCATTTTTTAAATTGAGATAATGACTTCTAAAAAAATCTTTCCATTGTTTTAGATCATAACTATCTATATCAATCTTTTCAAGGCTTAAAAGTTTATCTAAAAGACTAATAATATTTTGATCCTTATCATTAAATTTATCAAAGTACGATTTATATAGATTAATAAGTTCATTGATATCTATATTTTTATTTAACCTTTCAAAAAAATAATTAAGAAAAAATTCTTTTTCAAAGCTTAATTCTCCTGAAATGTTTTTAAAGTAATAATCATTAAATTCTAAAAATACTCTGAGTTTATTGGAATGATTCTTTAAACATTGATTTATTTTTTCTATTGCCAGATATTTTTTTTCTTTTAAATACATCGACCATAGTATATTATTAGAGTTAAAAAACTCATATTCCCCTTCTAATTCTTTATTATTTACCAAAATATTATAGTTTAATTTTTTATATTTTGAAAAGATAAGACATTGCAATAAAACTTCTTTGAATTTCGGTATATTCTTCATGAATATAGACTTTAAATTATTGGAGTAATCATTAAAATGTCTATTCCAAAATAAACATTTTAAATCATTGGTTGTAGTTTCTATTGTCTCCCATAAATCAAGTAATCTAAAAAGATTAGATTTATCTTTAAAATGATAGGTTAAAACTCGTTCTTCTAAAAAGTCATCACTATTAGAATTTTTTTCAAATTCTTCTAAATTATAAACTCCTAATTTTTTTAATCTATCTAAAGGGATATTAGAATCTCCTTTTTTTAGAATAGTTTTTACAAGACTATTTTCTTCTATATCTAAAAAATAATTGAATAAATCTTTTTTCAGGATGATTATTTCAAATTCCTGCTCGCTATTTTTATATTCTTCATATTTTTTACGAGCCATTAGATAAGAAGGGAGGTTTAGAACCTCTATATTATCTACTTCACTCTTATAAATAGTGTTATCACACTTAATAAGTCTAATTATGGTACTCTCCCCCCTGTAGTTTAAAGTTAATCTAATTTAATTTTTTTATATTCTTTTTCTTGATAATTTTCAATAATTTTAAAAAACTTGGATTTGAGAATTTCAAAGTTGATCCCTTCCATTCCTGTAGCTAATAACTCTTCCTCTAAGTTTTTAGTTAAGAGTGAATAATCTATAGACTTTTCACTTTTAACAGTGAGACCATCGATATATTCATTTATTTGGAATTTACAATTTTCCACATTTTCAACAATTCGAGAGGTTTCATCATCATTTCCATTTTCCACATTTTTTAAATTAATAAATAAACTTTTAAAGTTATCGTCCAATCTAAAAGAATCTATTTCTTTTAATTTTTCAATTTCTTCCATATATCTTTGAAAAACACCGATTATTTGACGAGTATATATTTTAAATTTTTCATCTAATTCTTCTAGAGCTATATCAATAGTTTTTAGTGTTTTATATTTACCAATATAAGTTTCAACAGAATAAATATCTCTTTCAAAGCTTTCTATCTCCTTTAAAGTAGAATTTAAATAAGTTATATTTTTAAATTTAATATGATCTAATTCTTTCAAACAGTTAATTTTTGACTTTTCAGAGATTAATAAATTATTTCTTAATTTCTCATATCTATCGTAGTACAATTCAAATTTTCTTTTAAATTCAGATTCATAACTACTATTTAATTTTAGTATATCTTCATAAATTTTATCCAATAATTGGATATTTAGATAATTATTTAGTTTGTAGTCATTAAATTCAGAATGTAATCTATCCAGCTCACTTTTAAAATCATTATATCCATTTAATTCTTTTATGTCATGATTGAGTGTTTGCAAGATTTCATTTATTTTAAGGATATTACTTACTTTTTCCTTGGTTAATTCATTTAATTTGGAAATTAAACTTACTAACTCCTCCTTATTTTCTTGGAAATCATTTTTTTTGAAAATATTAATTATATTTTCAACTTCTATTAATAATTCACTAGGTCTAATTTTATTTTTTACTGTATTTAGCTTATTCACTAAAGTTTTAAACTTTCCTGTATTAACTCCATAAGAGCCTAAAAGAGATTCTTTATCACTTAATCGTTCATAAATAACTTTCATCTCTTGCCCAAGAGTAGCAGAAACAGGAAAATCATTTATTCCACTTATTTTTAATTTTCTAGCACTTACTTTTACTCCATTGATCTTTCCAAAAGAAAGCCATATATCTTTTACTTCTTGTTTTATCTCTGTATTTTCATTTTTAAATAACTTATATTCTACATTTTTCTTATCACTACTTAAATTACATATACTTTTATCATCTAAAGATAGTGGTCTTTTAGTATTTATATTCTCTATATATGTTCGTCCCAGTTTATTGGAAACAAATAAATATAGATCGATCATTTGCGTATTTAATCCATATGGAGATTTTTCTAATTTTTCATATTTTTCACTAAACGTTGTATCGGTATTTTCTACAATATCCATAATTTCTCTAGAAATACTACTTTTTTCAAGACTTGGATTTTTAAAAGAATATTCAGTTGTATTTGGTTTCTCTTTAGGCATAATCAAATCTAAAGGTGTTAACAATGTTTTTATACACTTTCCCTCTTCAGAAGTATCATTGTTTTTTAATTCGGCATTACCGTCCAATAATATTCTAATTAATTTATTTAAAGGACCCCTTTTATCAAAATTTTCTAACTTGATCTCTTTTGGGAACTTACTATAATATGAATATAATATCTCCTCATATAATTTTATATCCTGTTTTATATCCTCTTTAACTTTTCCTCCTCCAAATATAAAGGTAAAGTTTTTAAGGTTTGAAAATTTTCTAAGATATTTATTTCTTATTTTATCTTCAATTCTTTTTCTTTTTTTTACAATTATTCTTTTCATATCTTTATCTTTGGCTATTTCTTCATTACGGAGTTCTATATTTTTTAAAGCTCCAAATAATTTTATATCTTCTTCATCAAAATATAACTTTTTAGGTACAGCTAGACAGATATTGTTGTCTAAATTTTCCATATTCGCTCTAAATTTCCCAATTATTTCATTTGAATTTAGTTCTTCATCAAAATTAGGAACTATGAATACTATCTTTCCATCTTTCACACTTTTAAATAAGTTTTCAAATTTTTGATTTTTCAATTCATCGATAGATAATACTTCACCATCAAGTTCCCTAGACATAGGATACATTCCAAAATTATATGGTAATTTATGATTTGATTTGATAGTAATTCTATTTTCTGCAAGTTTAAATATTTTATTTTTAATTATATTTGCATTTACCTTGTCTTTTTCTTTAGTTATAAGTCCTTCAATATCGATACCACTGGTATTAACACTCATTCTATATTTCCCATCTAATCGACTGATTGCTATATCATTTCTAGCCACTAAAGGATTTAATTTTTCATCAACTAATTTTTCATTTTCAATTTGATACATATATTGTAAATCTTTTGCTGTTAATTCTGTTAAACTATGAGTTTGAGTGAGTGAAGTAGCGTAGGCTATAGCTAAAGTTTTGGTATAGTTCACTAGGTCTAAATCATTTCTCACATGATTAAATATCCTGTTATATGTTGTGAATAAAGACTTATTTTTACTCTCAATCTCATTCACAAAATAATTATATAGATCTGCGATAGTTACTAGGTTTAGTTTGTTGTTGACCTCGATAGGTTGGGCAAAAAACTTCTCTCTGATAACTTCTTTTAAAAATGTAAAAGTAGTTCTTGTTCTTTGGGCATACATTCCACTTATAGGTTCTAAATATGTTACAGTGGCAGGATGCAACGGGTAATAGTCTTCTAATTCTATTTTATATTGATTTTTTAATTCTTCTATTAAATCTTTGTATTTATCCTTATAAAGTTCAAATATATTTTCATCTATTTGAATGGTGTTTTTTAGGAGTTCTTGTCCTTGTTCAAACAATAATTCATGTGCACTAAACCTACCAAATACTTTATCTAGTTCTTCTTTTTTAGAGCTACCATTAGTCCCTATCATTTCGCTTAAATCTTTGTGTGTAGAAGCTATGAAACTAATTTTTGTACTACTATTAGAGGCACATGATTGAGCGATATTTTGTATTTGCCCCAAATCTTTATCGATTCTTTTATCAGCCATTGAAACACTCAGATATGCAGAAAATTCATCAAAAATAATAATTAGTTCATCATATCCTTTAGTAGATAAAAATTCATTGACATCCTTTATGAAATCTTCTAATTTATCCAACTCTATTTTAGGTGCATATCCAATAGCCTCTGTTACAATTTTATCAAATTGCTTAAGGCCTTCTTTTTTATAATTAAATAGATTAGCACGAATATCATTGTAATCGTAATTTGTAATAGATAATTTATCATCTATTTTATGTTTATGATTTAAATATATATCTTCGAATATTTTCAAATGTTTTTTATATACACTTCCAATGGCTACATCGTCAAATATTTCTTCTAAATTTTCTAAAATTTGAGATTGAATAACATCTTTAAATTCTTTTTCATTTTCATTTTCACCATTGATTCTAACGAGAAAATATTTTTTCTTACTTTTTATATATTTTAATTGAAATTGAAGTTCAGGATAATCAGAAAATCTTTGAATCAACTTATCTGTTAATTCAGAGTTTTTCATCTCCAAAACAATATTTAACATTAATAGAAAATAAGATTTTCCTGTTCCATATTGTCCAGATATAATATGAGCTCTCTTAGTGTCGTTGGGACTAATATCTCCTCCTAATGATTTTCTCCTACTATCACTTCTTACCAAAGTAATACTTTCTAACATCTTTGTAAATATATCTGCTAATTCTTCTGTCATAATATAATTAGAAAGCAATCTCTCTTGTTCATTTATATTATTTGCCCAATTTAAATTAACAACTGGATCAAATTTTTTCAAACTTACTATATCACCTATCTTCACTTTTTACCCCCAAATTTTTATATTTTGATGTGGAAAATTACTCTTATAGAGTAAACTTTCTACTTTTATTCTTCTTACATTTGAAATAACAAAGACAACCTTTCCTAAATATCCTTGTAACGTAAGATCATTAAAAAATTTTATAATTTCTTGACCTTCAGGTTCTAAATTATATAATATATTCATAACCACTTCTAAATTATCAATGATAGTAATTTCAGTGTTATATCCTATTACATTATTTATATACTTAAAAAAACTTCCAATATTAAAAACTCTTAGACTGTTATAAGTTTTAGAAAAACAATCCTCTAAAATCTCATTGAAATCAATATAAGTATATTTAGAGCAGTTTTTTTTAAAAAGAGCAGTTTTTCCTATAGCCACATCTCCCAATAATATATTGGCGTTTACCCTAGAAATATCTTTAATATCGCTTAAAAATAAATTTAAATCCATATTAAACTTCCCTTACTATCATGTCTAAAATATCTTCTTTAGTATATTTCTTTTTTATTCTGATTTGATTTAAACCAGCACCTTTTTCAATATCAATCAACCCTAGAGCTTGAATCTCTCCTAAAGTCTCCTTAACAGCTTCCTCATCCATTAAAAACATCTTCCCTAGGTTATATTTATCGTTTACAATATTATTAATACCCATAGAAGTTTGATGGTCATCCCATATATCGTATAATATATATGCTCCAATAAGTGGTTCAATCCAATAAGAATGAATTTTATATTGGTCTTTATCCTCTATTTTTTCTAAAATCCCCATTTTTCCAAAACCATTTTGTGTATTTGTTAATGTGCCTAAAGCCACTCCATTCAATTTATCCCAATTTGCAATTTTTCTAATATTATTAGACATATTTTCTTTTAAAAGACTTTGTTTTTCTATAGTTTCAACACCTGTTATCCAAAAATTATAAAGAGTATCATTAACTAATGATGAGTGAATATAGTGCCCATTTTTTTCTGGATTTTTAACTAATCCATAATAGATTAATGGTTCTATAAAATCATAATCTCCATCCATGTCGATTATTTTTTTACCCAAATAAGTTAATTCTTTATTTTTTATAATTCCACAAATTTCTAAATATTGAAGAAGTGTCTCTATTTTGGGAATTCCCATACCTAATTCTTCACTTATTAAATTTTTGTCAGATAATGTGATAATGTTATTATTTTTAATTAAATTTATAAGCTTTAAACTTGTAGGTAATTCAAAAGCAAATAATTGTCCATAATATTTCATAAAAAACTCCTTTTATTCAAATTTTTTAACATTTTAATAATTAAATCATTATTTTTTTTAGCTATATCCAATGCACTTTTTTGTTTTTTTATTTTTAAATCATTAAATATTAAATTTATTTTTTCATACAAATCATCTTCAATATTTAGATGATATCTTTTTAATATCTCTAAATCTTTTAAATTAGATTTTTCATTGACCAATTTTAAAAATTCAATCATCCTATAATCAATTAATTTAAATAATATTTCTTTATTTTTAAACATAAACTCCTCAAGATTTTTATTTAAAATTATTGTCTCTTCTTTTTTATGAAATGAATAAAGAATCCCATTAAAATCACCATAGAGAGCACTAATTACATATGTTTTTATATTTTTTTTAGTATTTTTAAAATATCTTTGTTTTAAAGGATCTAAAATATCATTAAAATCCTTTGGAAAATTAATAACATCAGTACTTTTAATATATGAAATAAAATTTCTTTGCATTGTTATTTTACCTTTAGAAGTATTGATACAGAAATTCATTTCTGTAGTAAAATTCCAATAAATTTTACCAAAGTTATGACAGACTTCTTTAAATATATTTTTTTCCTGTAATTGAGTACTCTCTATAACAGATTTTAAAAATAATAATTTATATAAATTATTCATCTTAGTTTTTTTTTGAAAAAAACTAGAAAATAAATCAATAATCTCCTCATTATTTAATTCTTTCTTTAAAATTTCTCCTTCTTTTAAATTCCACCCTTTCATCTTTAACCACCTAATTTTTAAGTAATATTTCTAAAAGTATCTTTTTCTTCTCTTCGCCACTTAGTGTCATTCCCATATTTTTAATAGTTGCTTCTAATTTTGATTGTAGCATCTTCCCAAACATACTTTCTTTTTGTTTCATGTCTACTTCAACATTGGTTTCACCATATGTAATCAAAACTCTTTCTGAAATACTATCAAAATCATCTTCGTAAATTTTATTAACTTCAATTTCTAGTTTTTTAAAGAAATCCTCGATATCTTCTTTAGTTCTCCAATTTTCATATGAAAATCCTTTGACTTTTTCTGTTAATTTAATCAAAATTTCTTCATTATTAAATTCTTTTAAATTTAATAACTCTCTCTCTATATCGTTGGAAGGATTATTTTTTTCGATTATAAATATTAAATTTTCCAATCCTTCACAACTATCATTAAAAATATTACAAACAGATATTTCTAAATCGTTTTTAAAACTTTTATTCAACAATTCAATTTCATTTAAATCTGATTGAAAATTATTTACAACTTCCAATAAATTGTCAGTTTTATATATTTTAGGCATTGACTTTAATAAAAATTCTCTAGGATTATTTATAGTGAAAATCCCCATAAATAATTTATTTAATTTTTTAAACTCTTTTAGATAGATACCATTTATGTATTTTGGTAGAGATAAAACATAATTTTTAAAACCATCCAATATATTATTTGTTATTTTACCTTTATTTTGTGGAACATATATTTTTAAAACCTCAGATAGTTTCAATAGATATTCTTCCTCTTCTTCTCCGAATTTATAATAACTAATGTCGTATACTTTAGGATTTTTTTCGATTTTGTCCAATAACTCCAACCCTATCTCAATTTCACTACCAGTGGAAGTAAAATCTACACCTATATATTGGTGGTTTTCTATGAATAATAATCCCAGTATAAATGTAAAGATACCCTTTCTAATCCCATAATCACCTAAGTTTGTAGTATATTTATCATAGATGACTCCTAAGTTCATTTTTTTTGTTTTTATATCTTCCAAGAGAGAGTTATAAACATATTTATAATCAGTGTTTTCAATATTTATTTCATAAGTTATAGAAGAATACAACTTTGTATTGGATAATAATATCCTTGCCACACTATTTTCAGCCTTTGTTTCATTGAAATATTTTTCATCTAAAGGTATCTTAGATTCTAATTTTTTCAAAATCTCATATCTTGATTTTTTCATAGGAAAACTTAAATTATGTTTATTTATCAATTCATAGTTTATAGGAAAATAATTTTTATACTTTTCAGATAGATATTTATTTGTAATTTCTAGCATATTTTTACTGGTATACCTCTTATTACTATTGATAACTCCGTTTTTAAAATATTTTTTTAATGCACTTAACAGTATTTTCTTTATTTCTTCCTTATACACCAAAAATTCTTTTTGTAAAATATTTTTTTCTTTATACTTTTCCATGACTAGTAACCTATCCACAACCTCTAGTTCATTAATTTCATTTAAAATATTTATATCATCATTGCTAGAAATTATAATAAATCCTTTTTCTTGCAAAGCTTGTTTAATCTCATGATATTTATCATTTTTTTCCAAATTCAATAGATAAATTATTTTTCCATCGGTATCTTTATTTGTTTTGATTTCTTCTATCCTAGGAATGTCACTTACATCTACATAGTATCTTTCTATATATCTGGTTATCGTGTTTAAATCATTATATTTTAGTGGGTAGTATGTAGAAAGAGGTAAGTTTCGTTCCAAGGTATCGATATAATTAAATCTTTTTAGAGTTTTTTCTCTATATTCTGCAATATCTTTATCGATATTGATATCGTTATCCTCCACTAATTTATAATGATTATAGTGTCTTCTATAATTAATATAATTTTTCTTCATTAATTTCTCCTGAATTTCAGAAATATCATCTAAATTTAATAGATATTTCATAACTTCTTTTGAAGGCTCTAATTCTGAAAAGTTATTATATATATATATAAGTGTCAGTATTTTAATAAACTTTTTTTCTATAATTTCATCTTTATTGAGGTTTTCGAGAATATGAGTTCCTATTTTATATATCCTATATTCATTACTGTCCAATTCTAAAAATTTAAAATTTTCCTCAAAATAATCATATAGTCGATCTAAAGTTATAAATAAACTTTTTTCAAAAGACATTATATTTTTTAGTCCATTTTCTTCATTTCCACAGATAAAAGCAAATAGAGTTCTTTCATTTTGGGCTAATTTTTGAGATAAATCAGGTAAAATTGTAGCTGTAATATAATCTAGAGGATAATACCTTTGGGTTGCGGCTGCTACATCTTTTATATTTAGATTTAAGTCTCGCATTTTAGACTCTTTAGATTTAAATTCATTTTCATTATTTTTTTTAAAATTTGAATAATCAAGTTTTTTCAAAATGTCCGAGAGAATATCCAGAGTATTTATTTTTTCATAAGATAGATGTTCTTTTAAAAATCTACCACTTACCTTTTCCCATTCATCTTGATTTTGTTTTGATTTTACTCTGCTGGTATATTGAAATAAATTTTTATGGGTAATTAAGAATACATTAGATGAATTTTCATTGTTGCAATATTCTGCCAAATCTTGTACTTCTTTTACATCTATTTCATTTATTCCTGTTTCTAAATATCTTCCAAATTCATCAAAAATATAGACTATTCCTGAATACCCTCTTTTCAAAACTTGGATTTCTATGTCTTTTAGTAGATTTTGAATGTTTGAAGTTTTTTCAAGATTATTAAAGGTTTCACCTGCAAATAAATTCTTATATATTTCATTGAACAAGTTTAAAGCCCTATTATCTTTTTCATTTAGATATTTAAAAAAATCTATCTTATTCTTTTTAGTTTCTAAATAACCCATCATCCTATCATAGGTTTTAGGATAATTTTTTTCCCAATTTTTTATTTTTTCTTCTATTATTTCAAAAGTTGTCGATAAATTTAGATCTAACTTTTCTTGTTTGATAGTATTATGAATTCCTGATAATATTGCTTTAGAAAAATCCTTATAGTTACTATCAGCAAAAACAATAAAATGTTTTTTATCTGAAAAATTATCAATAGTTTCTGAAATATTATATTTTAATTTTGCTTTTTCTATAAAATGTTCATAATCTTTATATTTTCCACTTAATATATTGAGTAAAATTGAAATTAAATATGATTTACCTGTCCCATATGCTCCCGAAAGTAAAACAGAACCTTGATCTTGTTTTTTTATAATATTTAAGAATTTATCTAAAATAAACATATTTTTATATGTTGGGTAATATGAATTTATTTTTTTTATGTCTAAATAATCGTCTTTAACATTTATTGAATATTTATTGGTATCTAAAATTTTAATAGTATTTTTCATCTTATATTGTCTCACTTTCTAATAATCTATCGATTATTTCTTCTTCAGATAATTCTTTCTTTATGATAATATTTGCCAATCCACCTGCTCTATCGACGGATATAAAATCTTTATTTTCTAATTTCCCTATCAATTTTTCATAATCATAATGTTTCATCTTAATCATAGAAGAGAAAAAATTATAAGATTCATTTACTTCTATTGCTTTATATTTAAATCCTTCGGTAATCCTATATAAAAAATAATATACTAAATATTCAGATATTTCTGTACTCGAGATATTTCTAAAATAATATTCATCTTTTGTATTTTTTTGTAGATAATTTAATCTATTAAATGGTGAGTACATATTAGTTTCAGGATCTTTTTCATTCTTTATTTCTTCATAATATGTTTTCAAAAAGACGACGATACTATCTTCTACACTTCTTTTAGAAAATTTTATACCATTCTCTTTGAAAAAAATATTAATTTGTACTCTCAACTCATCCTTCGTAAATACATTTATTTTTTTTGAACTTATTGCTATATTCCATAAAATGGCAATTTCATCTTTATTGTCTCTATCAAAAATATATGAATGAAGTAACCATAAAATATTTTTATTCTGAAAATAAGGATCTCCTTCTATTATTTTTTCTATATTTCTTTTTGGTATATATTTTTTTTCTTCCTTTTTCATAAGATCTAGAAAGTTTAGCCAAAATTTTAACGATTGAACCATGACACTTCCAATTCCTAATTCATCTACCGCTTTTATTTTGGTTTTAGAAAACGCTGTTTCAGAATTGTCTTTCTTTAAATATTCAATTCCTTTTTTTATCCATCCTTCCCTTAAATAGAAAGAGCTGTGTCCTACTAATATATATATCATTCTAATTCTCCTTTTTTTTAGTTCTTAAAGTAAAAGCTACAATGCAACCGTCATTAAAACGATTAACACAATTTAAACAATGGACACATTTATCTTCATCAATCTTATACTGTCCATTACTAACTGTGATAGCTCCTGTAGGACAAATAGAATTACAGGCTTGACATGAGGTACAAAAATTATACTTATTTAATTGTTTTTTTATTTTATTCAATAAATATCTATCTTTTAAATCCATTAATGTTATTTTTAAATTGTTTTTTTTAGGGATAAAATTAACTTTAAATAGTGGCTTTTTATTATTTAATATTAATATTTCTGTGCTGGATCTATTAATATTTCTATATTGAATTTTTCCAAAAGGCTTAAATAATTCAGAAATAAAGTCTATCTTTATTTCTCTGCTAAAATCAAAAGTGTAAGTATTTTTTTCATTAATACATTCTTTAGATCCATTTAATTTATTGGTATTTTTTAAACCATCTGCACCTCTTCGAATTTTCCATTTTTCATCATCTATATATTTTTTATAATCTGTTTTTCCTATGTTATCAGCGAAAGTATATAAAAATTGTTTCCATTTTGTAGAAAGATCAAAATTGAAAATTTCAGTTACAAAATCACTCCAAGCACCTCTATGAGGACAAACCCAACAACCTACTCTTGCAAATCCATACCTATATGAATCATTAAATTTTATTTGTTCTGTTAACATATATAACCAAACATCAATATCCAACCAATCTATAATTGGAGCAATACTTAATTGTTTATCTATTTTCGTGCTTTTTAGAATCTTTGGATACTTACTTCTTTTAAGGGACTCTTTCCTTCTAACACCATAGAAATTCAAAAAATCTTCTTCAAAATTAGATAGAGTGGTCCCCATAGGACCAGTCTTAAATATAGAACAACACCAAGCCACAACTCTACTAGGGGGACCTATTTCTTTACACATTTCAAAGAAGTTATTTTCTTCATTTTTTTCTTCAAAAAAAGGAGTCATAGGGTTGTCTCCTTTAAACTCTTCTACATATTGATATGTTTCAGGTAATTCTAAGGTTGTATCTCCGAAAATATGTAAAATACTTTGATTGTTTGTAGCTTTTCTTACTATGTGAGAGACTACTGTAGAGTCTTTTCCTCCACTGAAAGATACCATAGGCATACGTTTAGAGTATTTTTTAATTACCTCATTTACAAAAGGATAAGCTCCTATAGTATGCCCCTCTTCATCTATATCCTTACTTTCTAGAAGGTAAAAAATATGATTTTTATTAAGCTCTATAAATTTATTTATAATCTTTTTTTCATTTTCTTCCATCATTTTAGTTTGTTCAAAAGACAAAACATTTTCCCGAAATGTATCTATGTCTTCTATCCCTTTAGCAGTGGATATTACACTTTTTTTTAATACCTTACCATCGATGATATATTTACCTTGCTTTGTTGACCAGACAGAACTATAATAAATATCGTCTTCAAATTGGAATAGATGCTTTATCAGATGTTTTTCTCTTAAAAAAACAGGTCTTAAATCTGTAGTAAGATATTCCAATCCTTCTGACTTTATTCTCAGGTCATCCATCTGCTCATCTATTATTACTGGAACATTGTTTTCATTATCCCAATATACTTTAAAATCTTTCATTTTAAACCCCTTTGTATACTTAAATTAGCTTATCATAATACCACTATTTTCTAATTCCTCTATTGCTTCGTACATATTAAATATCTCATCTTCAAGATCATAATTAATTTTTTCAATATCAGAATAACTGACCCTTCCATCTTTTAATCCTTTGTCTAAAACGTTTTGAAAAGTAAACGGTATATCTTTCATAATTACATTAGAAGATTCTTGAACTGTTTCTTCAGATTTTTCTACTTTATCAGATTTTTCCTTATTTATAGAGACAGTTTCAATTTTAGATAAATTTTCAATAAATAACTTATCATTTATATTTTCAAACTCATTCCATTTAAATAATTGGATTTTATTACTCTTTAAATATACTAAATAAAAATAGTCTCCTATTGAAATTCCTATTTCTTTCAGTACTCTTCTAGTTCCGTATAATTTGAAATCTGATAGAAATAAACTATACTTTTTTTGTTTATATTCCAAGATCAAAGATTTTGAAGTTATAGCCTCTTCTATTTTTTTTCCTATATTAATATGACCGCTGTCTTTAAAGTAAGTTTCACCAGCATGGTGCAATGAAACTAATTGGTTTTCCCTTCTAAAAAAACCTTTATGGTTTGTATGTACTAAATTATTTAAACTTGCTTCTATCCTGTGTGAACTAATTTTGTATTTTTTAGATTTTTCAGGATCATCTTTCCATTTTTTTAATGCCCATTCTCCATGACTATAGGCAAAAATATCTTTATCTTCACCTACAAATATTTTAACAGTTCCTTCACCTACTCTACATTTTTTTATAATAGAATCGACTATATCTTCAATTTTAGCTGGCTTTTCTAGGACTTCAAAATAATTTTTGATCAATTCTCTACTAGAAACATGTTTTTCACTTCCCCACTCACATAGTGAATAAGTCCCTATATATGTTCTAACAAAAATATCTTTATAAAATTCTAATTTTGTAGAAATATTTCTTATTGGAATATTTTCATTATAATGTTTTAAAAATAATTTTTGAATATCATTAAATCTAAGCTCACTTTGACTTATAAAGAATAATAATCTTATCTTATCTCCAATATTTGTCTTACCATCTTTGATTAATATAAAATTATCACTTCTAACTATATAGATTTCTATCTCTATGAACTTTTTTATGAATTCTAAATTTTTGATATTTATTTTTTTTAATTGGAATATAAATTCTTTATATTCTATAGGAGTGCCTATTGTATATTTAAACAACAAGTCTATATCATTTTTTTTGACTACTCCAATAAAATCATTATAATATTCTACAAATTTAATGCCTTTAAAAAACATATACAAATTTAATAATCTCTCAAAATCTGCTTCTTCTACTTTGAAGTATTTTTTTATTTCTATTTTCAAAGATTTTTTGTGCCATATACTCTCTTCTTTAAATAGATTATCAATGACAAAAAAATAAGAATTTAAAATATTTGATATTTTTAGAGTTTGTAATTTTATACCAATCTTTTTTTCCATTTGTCTTACTCGTTCTCTGGTTAAATTTATTTTGTCACCAACCTCTTTTAAGGTTAGGTTTTCAATAATTCTATCTTGAAAGACTTTCTTTTCATTTTCTTTAAAATTTTGTAAGATACAATCTAAATCATCTTTAAAATCCCCAGAAAACCTCGTATATTTAGAGTTAAATAATGAATATTCAAAAGCACTTATACGCTTAAATAGTGTGAAATCCAATAAAAGTTCTTTTATTCTAGTTAAGGAAATATCAAGATTAAATAAGATATTTAAATTAAATTTGATTTCTTCAATTTTAAGTGGTTGAGTTGATAAAATCTGTTCCATTACCTTTTTTATACTGATATCATTGGAAACACTATAATTAGAATTTAATTGTTCATATAGATAGTTAAGGTTTATTATTTTTTCTGAAAGAATTTGCATATCATTATCTTTTTTATGAAAATTATTATCTGTTAATTTTAATTTTTTTTCAGAGTGAGAAAGCTTTGTAGCATCTACCCTTTCTATTGTTTTTATTTCTGATGTATCTTTTATTAAAGAGGAATTTAAATTAGATAATATTGTTTTTAATTCTTCCAAGGATAACTTTTCTTTTAGAATTTTAGCTAAATCATCAAAAGATAACTCTTTATTAGTTACTAACTTTACAAATTCTATATGTTTAAAATATTCTGGAACTAAAATATGTTCTAAAACTTTGGATTTTTCTTTACCGAGTTCTGTCACTTTATTTTCAGAATATAATTGGTTGGCTGATAAAAAGTTTGAATATTTTTCATCAAAATAATTTGTATATTTCAATATAAAGTATTTATGACTCCTCATAGCTATATATATTGATAAGATCTCAAATTTATCTAATTTTTTGACTTCTAAAGTAGGGTATTTTTCTATAATTTCATTATTATTTATAAAGACATTAACTTCTTCTAGTGAAAATTCTAAGAAATACAAGTCAAATAGATTATTTTTTAAATCCTCTCTATCTTTAGAATCTTTAATTAGTTTCTCAAATTTAGATCTACTCACAAATAAATTTTCTTTAATTTGAAATAAAAGAAGATTATTTATAAGTTTTTCTAAAATAGTAGAGGAATCAATATCAATATCATACTTTGTTAATAAATTATTCTTGATAGCTATAACCGATTTATAATTATTGCTATTTTCTAGTTGTTTTATTTCAAGGTTTATACTATGTTCTGTGTTCATAATAACTCCTAATATTTAATAACTATTCCTCTATCCTCTAATTCTTCAATGGCTTCAAAGTGGTCATTAATTTCAATTTCTTTATCATAATTTATTTGTTCTAACGTGGTATATTCTATAAATCCATTTTTTAGCCCTTCATTTATTAAATCATTAAAATTTATAATTTTATTTGTTTTATCTTTTTTTTGAACACCTATCTCTTCTACATTTTCACTTTGATCCACAAACTGTACAAAAAAATCATCAAGATCTTTTTCTTTTGCTAGTTTAAACAGTTCCGCTCCTTCTTTTAGTTGAGCAGGACGAAGAGGCTCCATTATTTTTAAACGGATAATTATATTTTTTAGCTTTTGTTTATCCCTATTGTTAAAAATTTTATTTTTAGTTCCAAAGTCTAATATTTGATTCCATTGCTTTTTATTAAATTTTTTAATCTCATTAAATTCGTTTAGACTTTTATTGAGATCAAGACTAATACTTGGTTTTAGATTTTCTTTAATCGATGTTTTGGTTTCAAAATCACCCTGTAAATCTTTATTTTTTTCATCTATATCACTTAATAGTTTTTTTAAATCTTCATTTTGTTTTACAGTATCAGTTAATAATGTATTTAATTCTTCATTTTTCTTTATTTCTTCGTTTAGCAGTAATTCTAACTTTAAATTTTCATCCTTGTTGGTTTTGATTAAATTTTTTATATCTGTCTTCAGTTTTTTATTTGCTGAGGTAAGATTTGTTAACTGCTTTTCTAATTTTTGCTCTAAATCTTTAATTTTTTTTTGGTAGTTTTTTTTAAATATAAACATTTTTACTCCTTGTAACACTTCTTCTAATATTTAATAATTATTCCCCTATCTTCTAACTCTTCAATGGCTTCAAAATAGTCATTAATTTCAATCTCTTTATCATAATTTATTTTTTCTAACATAGTGTATTGAATAACTCCATTTTTTAGCCCTTCATTTATTAAATCATTAAAATTTATAATTTTATTTGTTTTATCTTCTTTTTGAACATCTTCTACACTTTCACTTTCATCCATAAATTGCATAAGAAACTCATCAACATCTTTTTCTTTTACCAGCTCAAATCCTTCACTCATGAGAATAAAATAAACTTCCAGTCCTAAAAGGAGCTCATTTTGACTTAATTCCTTATTATTACTTCTGATAGCTAGGCCAGTTAATAAGCTTAAGTCTTTATTTTTTAATTTTTTCTTTTTCTTTCCCCACTCGAACATTTGATTCCATTCATTATATTTAAAGCTTCGTACTTCTTCTAATAGTTTTTCTTCATCCAATTGATTTGATTTTTCTTCTGGAATGTTTGATTTTTTTTCAAAACCTTTCTCAAGTAATCGTTTATACAAATTTGATAAATTAATCAAATCAGATTCTTCCATGTTTCCTATTGAGTTACCATTTACTAGAGGAGCTAATAATTTATGATCTTCATGTTGAATCAATAATTTTTTATCGCTCCAATCATATAGTTCTCTCCAATTTTCCATATTAAACGATTTTATTTCTTTTAAAATAGTACTAGATTCTTCTTCTTTTTTGAGGTTTAAATCTTTTTTATTAAAGCCTTCATCTACAAGATATTCATATAACTCTATTAAACCAATTAACTCTAGTTCTTTAAATTTCTCTAATGATTTCCCATTTATTAAAGCCTCTAACACTTCAATATCTTCAGTTTCGATTAATAATCTGTTATCACTCCATATGGATAAATTTTTCCAATCTTTTGAAGAAAATAACTTCAATTCTCTTAACGTTCTATTTTGTATTTCTGATAAATCATATTTTGATTCATTAAATTCTTCAAATTTATTATATTCAATTTTTCCACTTTCAATTTCATTTTCGTCAATAAAATTAACTTTCGTAGATTTTATTGTACTTTTTAACTCTTTAAATTTATCTAAATATGGAGAAATAAATTTAAGTTGTTCTAAGCTAAAAAATCCTGTTTCTTCCGATTCATTAGATATATCATAAAATTCATGGACTATATTAGTAGTTACTATCTTATTTTCTTTCAAGTGATTTACAACTTTATTCCATTCATAAAAATCAAAAATACTTGCATTATAGCCGTTTTTCTCAACTACTTTATATGTTCTTTTCCCCATTTCTAATAAGTTTTGATTCCATCTTCCACTACTTCTTCTATAACCTTCTACTCTTTCAGCTTCTAATCGTCCTTTAGGTTTAAATAAATCATACTGAATTCCAAAATCTAATATGCTCTTCCACTCTTCCTTAGTAAAAATTCTCACATCTTCTAATCTTTTCAATTTATTTAGGATTAAATTAGTAATGTTTTCATCAATTTCATTTTGTTTGTCATACAACTCTTCTACTTGTTCAACCTTTTTAGTTTCGGTAGCCTTAACAAAATTATATCCAGTATTTTCTAAAATAGTGTAGATTTCTCTAGCTTTAATCATTTGACCTGTGGTTAATTTTTTATTAAATCTTAATACATCACAAAAATTATAATATCCTATTTCTTTTTGAGAAATACAATCTAATATTTTATTTTCACGTAACCAACATTTAATTCTCTGCCATTCGTCACTTTCAATAACTAATATTTTAGCATTTAATTCTTCAATTTCTTTATTAGAAGATTCTACTAAAGTTGCATTTTTTTCTACTTTCTCTTCTATGGATTCTGTGATATTTTCCATAATTGTTTCTAACGTTATCTCTTTTTCTTTCTTTTCAATATAATTTTCATTTAATGCCTTTCCAAAAGGCGTCAAGCAAGATTCTTCCTTTATTTCTAAAAAATCATCATTATTTTCAACTTCTACCTTTTTTATATTTTCCTTATATTTTTCAAAATATGGTAATATAAATTTTAATTGCTCTAATTTAAAGATCTTCTTTTTCTTATATTTTTTGAAAATACCTTCGAAACCGTCTTTTACTTCTTTAGTTACCCCTTTAGTTTCCACCAAAAAATCCAGAACTTTTTCCCAGTCTTCAGCTTTATACAGTGAAATTTCAAATCCACTTTCCTTTACTTTATGTAATATTTCACTTCTTTCATTTTTATAACCAGAATTACCCAACATCAATGATATTTGTTTCAATTGTTGGATTTCACGATTTGTGAGGATCTTATAACCTACTCCAAAATTTAATACTTTTTTCCAGTCGTTAGTTGATAACTCTTCTGGATCATCTATTGATTTTGATCTATTTAAAATGAATTCTTGGATATTATTTAGATCTAATTTAGATTCTTTTAATAGATCTATATATTTTTTCTGTTCTTTTTTTATATGTTGATCTTTATTCTTTTTTATTTCTTCTTCTAAAGAATTAATATTATTTACAGTTAATTTTTGATTCGGGTCAATGTCAGGAGATATAGAAGTAATCTTAGTTTTATTTTGTTTTTCAATTTTATCTTTCAAACTTTCTATCTCTATTTTATACTGTTGGACCTCTTCATTCTGTTTATCCATTTTGTTTTTTAAATTTTCAATATTAATACTAGTTTCATTTGTTAATATTTTGAATTTTAATTCATCTTGCTCTTTTTGATATAATTTTTCTTTTAATTCTTTATTATCTTTAGTGAGTATTTTTATATTTTGTGTTAAAGTTTTATTTTCTATATCTCGTTCTATTGATCCTTTTTTTACTTGGCTTAATTCTTCCCTTAAATTATTTAATTCATCTTGCTTTACTTTTATTTCCTCTTCTTTTTTATTGGAAACATTTATTTTTTCCATAAGTAAATCATAGCTATTTTGAATTTCTTTTTGCAATTCTAAAATACTGGCTTTTTCATTCGCTAACACTATACTTAATTTATTGATATTATTTTTTATTGTCCCTGCATTTTCTTTTAGTTCTCCAAACTTATCTTTTAAACCGAACATTATTTCCCCCCTAAGGCTTTATGTTATATTTCATCCCTATAATCATCTAAAAAGTCATCATCATTTATATCATCTTGAGAGAGATCATCTAAAAAATCTTCCTCTGATTCATAGCCTTCTTCCTGATAATTTAAGTCATTGTCGTCATAATCATCTAAATAACTATTTTCATCATTATTATTAAAATTAGAGTAGTCATTTCCACTTGAACTACTTTTTCCTATAGCCATTATTATTATTACTATTATTATTATTAATACAATCATAAAAATATCTCCTAGATTATTTACTATAAGGTTTCTTCTAATACCTCTTCTAATTTTACAAAATCTTCTTCTCTGGTAAAATATGAAATTGAAAGTCTAATAGTTCCATTTTCATTGGTTCCCATATGTTTGTGAGCTAGAGGGCTGCAATGCATCCCTGTTCTAGTGTAAATATCATAACCTTCCAAGATATTACCTAATTCTTGAGGGGTGTAATCATTAGCTGTTATAGAAATCACTCCTACGCTTTTTTCTGCCATGTTGAAAGACAGATCATATTCGTATTCTTCTAGAATCTCAATCAATCTTTTATAGTTTTCTTCTTCTTTTTTTCTTATATTTTCTATACCTATCTCTAATATCCAATCGGTAGATAATTTTAATCCGATCATTCCCATTAAATTTGGACTTCCTGCTTCATATCTTTCAGGAAGACCTGTAGGCATGTCTAACTCCTCTGATTTAATTCCTGTCCCTCCATAAAGTAAAGGCGTTAAGATAATGTCTTTACTATTATATAGATAGCCACCTATCCCACTTGGACCATAGAGTGTTTTATGTCCTGCAAAAACTATAAAATCACATAGATTGGAAATGTTAGAAAAATCCAATAACCCCGATGTTTGAGCTCCATCTAAGACAGTTATAGAATCATATTCTTTCCCGGCTTTAAATATAGACTCTATATCTATAATATTTCCAAATACATTAGAAGCATGGGTAGATATTATTAGATCTGGTTTTTGTGACATAAACTGTAATTCCATATTACTTTTATCTAAATCAAATTCATTAAATTTTATAATGTTTAAATTAAACTCATGGATACTTTGTAGATTTTTTATAGTCCTATATACTGCATTGTGATCAAAAGGAGATATGTATACATTTTTAATATCTGTATAGTCTAATCCTCTTAGGATTTCGTTGAGAGAAAATGTAGCAGATGAATTTAAAATTATCTCTCCATTAGAAGAGAATATTTTTTTTAGATTTTTAATTAATATTTTTTTTATATTATTGGCTTCTTCACTTTTATTAGATCTATTTCTAGTGAAGTTCACACCTAAATTTTTATAGATTTCCATTGTTTTATCATATACAGCCTCTACCTTTGGAAAGGTTGTAGAAGCATTATCAAAATAATACATATATTTACTCCTTCAAAACAAAATAGTTCGACTTAAATTATATAACATTTTTAAGTACTTTGATACCCTATAAAGCATAAAATGCTAAAATAAAATTAAAATTACTAAAAAAAATAAAGAAAAACATTTTAAACAGAAGGATGTTTAAGATTAAATTTATTTTTTAAAAAGAAAAACGTTTGGAAAAGGAGATGGAAAAACTTTTTTTAGGCTATAAAAACTAGGGTTTTTTATAATTTATATTCTTTGAATTTATATTCTTACTTTCATAAAAAAATATAAATTTTTTAAATTTGAATAACTAAAAAATGAGTTATAGTCTATTCATAATGTTCAATTTATAGATGTATTTTTGCCTTTTATTTGTAGTTGATTAATTAAAATTTAAGTAAAAAAAAGTGATAGAAAATTTCTAATATTCGTCGCCACGGGAGAGTGGCGACAGCCAAGAGAGGGTCAAATAGGAGCGCGAATATCAATGACACACACGAAAAATATTTAAAACTTGGACACGGAGAACACAGAGGGAAAAAGAGTTACTCAGAGAAAAACTCTGTGAACCTCTCACCTTACCTCGTTGAATCTCCGTGACAAAAAAATCTGAATATTTTCAATTTTTTTTAGAAGTGATAAGGAAATTTGTGTTAAAGTTGACCCTCATCTTCTGATGGGATTCTACGAGTATTAAAACCAAGTTTACTTAAAACTTGATTTTAAATGTAGACCCACGTAGGGAGTAACAAAGTAGAGCAAGTAAGGATTATATAAATTCTTTCCCCCTACGAGGGGGAGAGATTAAGAGAGAGGGTCTTAGCGCAACAAAGAAAAACTTCTGTGTTGTAGCAGTGGAAGTTTATAGATTAGTGATATATTTAAATTTTTTTCTAATTATAAAAAAAATTAAATACTCGTATACCTTTGGTGGTAAAAAAAGAAATAGTTTTAATTCTAAAAGAGATAATATCTCTTTTTTTTGCAAAAAACCTGAATATTTTCAAAATTTTTTTAATTTTATTTTTTAAGAGAATTAAAAGACATAAAATATGTTCAATCCCAATAGAATAAAGGATTGTGTAGAATGAGTTCTAATTTTAGTTTGTGGTTTATATAAATATTCTAAATAGTCTAAGATTTTCCTTTTTTTTGGACCTCCTCTGCACGCCAACGTGCACGGGACTTGACATTACGATCTTTTGAAGTAATACTTTACTTGAGAAGTAAGGAAAGTGAAAGACAATAAAAAATAATAGAACGCGGATGTATAAATACATACACGGATTAAAAGCTATGAAAAAGCAGGATTTTAAAGTTTTGGTTAATACCAAGAAAAAAGCATTTCAATCAGTGAAAATTAAAGTTTTTCAGTGTCCGCAATATTCTTAGTTTACGGAATAAACTTTAGAGATATTGGTGATGCCCATATCGGGTAGTCTCGAAGATACCCGCGTTCTATGAGTTAAAGTCGGTTCTTAGTCAGGCTCAAAAAGAAGAGGTTCCCTTAGTGATCTCCATGGTCTTTTCTTAGTGAGCTTCGTGTAAGGATTTTGATTATACATTTAATTTTTGTCTTTAAGTATGATAAAAATTTATATATTTAATTTGTTTCATTAAATATGAATAAAATTAATAAACATATATCCATCGTATATCATCAGTGAGAATCCTAGCTATTATCAGATCTGATCCGTGTACCTATGAATTTAAAGATTCTCTTAGCGATGATTAGCGTCATTAGCGGTAGAAGAAGGTTAAAGATTAATTAAAAAATCTTGGACACGGAGATACACGGAGAAAAAACTAGGGTACATGGAGAAACCTCCGTGAACCTCTCTGATCTTTGAGCCTCTGCGTTGAGGGATTTTAATAATATGCGACAAAAAGAAAAAAGGAGGATGAGTCCTATGAATTATGTAGAATCAAAGGTTATGCAGTCAGGTAAAAAGATTTTTACTGTAGTCTATCTCTCTAATATTTTAGGAGTAGATCAAACTACTGTGAGAAGGCATATCTATAAGGGCCGGTTAAAAAGTAAAAAAATCTGTAGAATTCACCTGATAAAACGATCGGATATTCTTATTTTTTTAGAACTATATAACTATTATAGTTAATTACAATATATGATACGGCTTATCGTTTTTTTAAAATTCCAAGGAGGTAAGGTTATGAAGAGTACCACTGAAAAGAAACGATTATTGTTGGAAATTATTGTCAGAGTACTAAAAACTTATGAAAGAAAGGATGCATACTTAAAAGAAATCGCTGATGACAAAGCTACTCTAGAACTTCTAAATGGAAAAGAAACAGCAGGAGAACCTATGCCAGATTATTCTAACTACACTGATTATGCAGAATGGAAAGACACAGTACAAAAAGAAATAGACAAAGCAGAAACTACCATAGCAAATTTGGAAACTAGAATGATAGAAGTAGAAGCATACCAATATTACATAGATAACTATACAGACACCGGTGAGTAGGGTGGGTACCTGGGAGATAACGAGAATAGCAGAGTTTCTTCTACCATTTCTTTTAAGTGCCAGAAAAAATAAAAGCAAAGAGGAAAGGGTAAGAAATCATGAGATATTTCATTACTTTAATTTGATAAAGAGACAGAAGTTATGTTGGATGAATATTCCTACAAAGGGTGTTTTCTGTGAAATAGTGGAGGACTATACACCGGCTTTTCAATCAGCCATAGATGAAAATATAGAAGTTTTATTTAGTCAAAAATACTGGGAAACTTTTATGAAAGCCAGACAGAGATTTATTCCTAAAGATAAAATTGTAGAGGAGGAGTTCTTTCATCTAGAAAAATTAATATTTCAAAGTTTAAAGGATGAAGTTTTTGAGAATAAATATGAATTTATCTATTTTGTCCTCACCCTGTATCTACTTTATTTGAAGATAATAGTGGATATAGAGGGGAAGTGTGGGAAGTGAGAAGTGAAAAACAATGGATAATGGATAATGAAAAGATAAAAAACTAGTCACGAATGGCACAAATGAACACGAAGAAAAAAGAAAAGAAATAGAACGCGGATGTATAAATACATACACGGATCAAAAGCTATGAAGGAGCAGGATTTTTGTTTTGGGTTAAAACCAAGAGAGAATAAAATCTGTGTAAATTGGATTTTAGATTTGTGTAATCTGTGTCAAAAGATTCTTAAGCTTCCTCGTTAGTGAGATTTCATGAGTATCAAAATTAATTCTAAACTTTAGAATAAATTTT
>Ga0316197_10000119_pt1 | contig 60028 bp, 56 predicted proteins | sample OudBiesiAoxic_MG_FD_204939 | JGI IMG/M metagenome (GOLD analysis project Ga0316197, IMG submission 204939) | Coastal sediment microbial communities from Oude Bieten Haven, Netherlands - site A oxic | ecosystem: Environmental > Aquatic > Marine > Coastal > Sediment | place: Netherlands... | reverse complement strand
GCGTTCTTATGGTGGGGGAATCCGCGGCTCTTTTCTCAAACTACAAATAGCAAAAAGGCTCATACCTTTCGATATGAGCCTTCTCTAAATATGGCAGGGGTGGAGAGATTCGAACTCCCAACACGCGCGTTCTTATGGTGGGGGAATCCGCGGCTCTTTTCTCAAACTACAAATAGCAAAAAGGCTCATACCTTTCGATATGAGCCTTCTCTAAATATGGCAGGGGTGGAGAGATTCGAACTCCCAACACGCGGATTTGGAATCCGCTGCTCTGCCAGTTGGAGCTACACCCCTGTTGTGCGTGCTATTGTAATGACTTTCACAAGAAAATCCATAGCTAACATGCTAAAAAACAGCATCTAAACTAAAATTTCTATCTCTATCGCACAATTCTTTTCAAAACGAGTGAAAATTAACCTTTTTTAATCTTTTCAACAAATTGATCGACACGCAACCAGTTTGTATATTCAACTTCTTTGGTTGGATCCGTCTCCCCACCCGTCATTCTCATGATGAGTTGAATCATAAAGCGATCAAAGAAATTATAACGAGGATAAAATAACGCACCAGCAAACGTATCTTGCAAAGCGGGAACCCAAGAAGACTTCAATAAGAACTTCTTAAAATATGCACTGGTTTCTGGGGTATCTTTACCCTCTTTACGAGCAGTCAGATTCACAATAAAAAATGCAGCTTGAGCTTGTTCCAAAGCCACTTGATGCTGAGTGATAAACTGATACAACTTCTTATTCAAGTGACCGTAACGGATAGAAGCACCAATCACTACACGATCATAATCTGAAAATGAAACCGTTAACGGCTGATGTAAATCTACTAATTCACATTGGACACCACTTCCTAACTGAGTCGCAATGTAATCCAATATCTTAATGGTTTGACCTTCACGGCTTGAGTGAAGAAGCAATACTCTTTCCACAGTAACCTCTTAAAACTTTTTAATACTAAAAACTAACTACGCCAAAACGTCGGCGTGAACAAAATAAGTAAGGTAAAAACTTCCAAACGACCAAATAGCATTGAGATAATTAAAATCCATTTTGCAGAATCATTTACCTCACCAAAATGCACCGCAACCTCACCCAAACCTGGGCCTAAGTTATTTAATGTCGCCGCAACCGCAGAGAAAGCGGTTAACTCATCAAGACCTGTCGCAATTAATGCCAGCATACAGATAACAAACACCAAAGCATAAGCAGAAAAGAACCCCCATACCGCATCAACCACTCGTTGAGGTAACGCTTTACTACCAATTTTAATGGTAAAAATAGCTCTTGGATGAATAAGACGTTTTAATTCACGCATCCCTTGCAGTGATAATAATAAAATACGAATCACCTTCATGCCGCCGCCTGTTGAGCCTGCACAACCACCAATGAAAGATGAAAATAACAGTAATACAGGTAAAAACAGTGGCCACTCAGAAAAACTGGTTGTTGTGAAACCTGCAGTTGTTGAAATTGATACGGTCTGAAATAGAGCCTGATCAACCGCTGTCCCTATCGAATCATAAGTACTGTGTTTGAGTAACAATAAAAAGGTGATAAGAAACAATAGTACCTGAATAAAGATGAACGCTCTAAATTCTGGGTCTTTCCAATAATATTTAGGATGTACGCCACCAGAAGCAAATGCGGCAAAATGCAATGAGAAGTTACAAGCAGAGATAAGCAAAAATACCACTGTAATTCCATTAATCACTGGGCTATTGAAATACCCCATACTCGCATCATGAGTAGAAAACCCACCAATAGCAATGGTTGAGAAACTGTGAGAAATCGCATCAAACCAATCCATGCCTGCAGCCCAAAACGCTAAAGTACAAGCAATCGTTAAGGTTAGGTAGATATACCAAAGTACTTTTGCAGTTTCTGCAATTCGAGGGGTCATTTTAGAATCTTTCACAGGGCCTGGAATTTCGGCACGATATAACTGCATACCACCGATACCCAACACAGGAAGAATCGCAACAGCCAAAACGATGATACCCATACCACCAAACCATTGAAGAAGTTGACGATAAAATAGAATCGCTTTTGGCAAATGGTCTAACCCCGTAAGAACGGTCGCCCCTGTTGTCGTTAACCCAGAAAATGATTCAAAAAAGGCATTGGTTATCGAAATATCAGGAGAGCCAGAAAGCAAAAATGGCAACGCACCCGCACTGCCGATTACCATCCAAAAAAGTACAACGATGAGAAAGCCATCGCGAGATTTTAATTCGCGTTTATGCTGTCGGTTTGGAAACCAAAGCGCACCGCCTCCAGCCAATAATAAGAAAAAGGTAATAACAAACGGAACACCTGCACCATCACGATAAATAAACGCGACAAGAGCTGGAGCCAGCATAAAAAAACTAAAAACCGCGAGTAAAATACCCACGATTCGAATAATTGAACGAAACTGCATGATTTATTGAACGCTTCGCGTCACTCACATCCTAATGGTTTATATGAACTGAATTACTGGGTTGGAAATTCAATTTTGGCACCGCTTTTGTTAATTAGCGCGGTTTTAAATTCACTAATAACGCGTCTTTCTAACTCGACAGTCATGATCACTCTATCACTATAATCCGCAGCCACTTGTTGTCCTTCAAATTGATGCAACAAGGTTTCGACTAAACTCACTAAATTATAATCACAATGTAAAACCACAGTATCGGTAATGCGTTTTTCTTCAGTTTCAATTAGCTTTAATGCTTGTTGTACACCGCCGCCATAAGCTCTTACTAGCCCACCAGTACCAAGCTTGATCCCACCAGAGTAACGAGTCACCACCGCTGTAATTTCACCAATTCCACTGCCACTTAGTTGAGCAAGGATAGGTTTCCCTGCTGTGCCTGAAGGTTCGCTATCATCACTAAAGCCCCATTTCATGGAATCGTCAGGTCTTCCAGCCACAAAACCCCAACAGTTATGCCTAGCATCAGAATGTTTCGTTTTTATTTCTGCCACAAACGCTTTGGCTTCATCAATAGATGATGTTCTAGCGAGATAGGTAATAAAGACACTTTTTTTTATCTCTTCTTCAAATACTGCCATCGCTTTTGGTACTTGATATGGCTGATCATTCATAGACTACACTGATACTAGAAATGGAACCTTAAAGTGTATCACTTATAACGACATTTACGCTTTCTATGCTGATATTTATTCGCTAATCGAAGAAAGTAAATTTGTGATCAACCAAGACAAACGTAAACAAAATGTTAAATTTAGTTTGATATCTGTGCACTTTAACACCACTATTAACTGGTCAAACCAGATTATTATAATAACGAATACTCGGATCTGGTTCTTATTTCATGGAGATAGAAAATGATTTATCAAGGTGAAAACCTCTCTGTAGACTACATCGAATCAGGCATTGCTCACTTAGTGTTTAATGCGACAGGCAGTGTAAATAAGCTCAACCTTGCCACTATACATTCACTTGGTGAAGCTATTGATGCGCTTTACGAACAAAAAGAATTAAAAGCACTCTTACTTTCATCAGGTAAAAACGCCTTTATTGTGGGAGCAGATATTACTGAGTTTCTTGGATTATTTGATACCCCACCAGAAGAACTGAGTGAGTGGCTTCACCAAGCCAATGTCATCTTTAATAAACTAGAAGACCTTCCTGTTCCTACATTAACCGCGATTACTGGGTTTGCTCTGGGTGGCGGTTGTGAATGTGTATTAGCTACCGATTTTCGTTTAGCAGATGAAACAGCATCTATCGGATTACCTGAAACACAACTTGGTATTATGCCTGGCTGGGGTGGTTCAGTTCGTTTACCTCGCTTAATTGGTGCCGATCCAGCGATGGAAGTAATCACTACAGGTAAACCAAAACGAGCTAAAGACGCATTAACATTAGGTATGGTTGATGGTGTTGTTTCACGTGAAACCTTGATAGACGCGTCTGTTTCTATGCTTAAACAAGCTATTGCAGGTGAGTTGAATTGGCAACAACGTCGAGAACAAAAGAAAGCACCTCTGCAACTGTCTCCACTAGAAGCCGCAATGTCATTTAATGTCGCTAAAGGCATGATCATGAAAATGGCAGGGAAACATTACCCTGCACCAATTACCGCAGTTAAATCCATTGAACAAAGTGCTGGCATGAGCCGTGATGAAGCACTTGCCATTGAGAACAAACACTTTGTTGCCCTCACTCGAACCGAAGTGGCTAAATCATTGGTCGGTATTTTCTTAAACGACCAATTTGTTAAGAGTAAAGCAAAACAAGCGGTTAAAAACAGTGAACCAGTCACAAGTGCAGCCGTACTCGGCGCTGGGATCATGGGCGGTGGTATCGCTTATCAATCAGCCTCAAAAGGCGTTCCTGTTTTAATGAAAGACATTGCTCAACCTTCGTTAGATTTAGGCATGAACGAAGCCTCTAAACTCTTGAATAAGCAATTAGAACGCGGACGTTTATCTGGTTTGAAAATGGCACAAACACTTTCTTCCATTACTCCATCTTTAAACTATGGTGGAATCGAAACTAAAGACATCATTGTTGAAGCAGTCGTTGAAAATCCAAAAATCAAAGCGGCTGTTTTAGCTGAAGTAGAAGGTGAAGTTAATGAGGGAACCATTTTAGCCTCGAATACCTCGACCATTCCGATTTCATTGCTAGCTAAATCATTAAAACGTCCAGAAGACTTCTGTGGTATGCATTTCTTCAACCCTGTACATCGCATGCCTCTGGTTGAAGTTATTCGTGGTGAAAAAACCTCACAACAAACGATTGATCGCGTCGTTGCGTACGCTTCACAAATGGGAAAAACCCCGATTGTTGTTAATGATTGCCCTGGCTTCTTTGTGAACCGCGTACTTTTCCCATATTTTGCAGGCTTTAGTTTACTGCTCCGTGATGGTGGAGATTACCAACAAATCGATAAAGTGATGGAAAAAGAGTTTGGCTGGCCAATGGGACCTGCTTACTTACTTGATGTTGTTGGTATTGATACAGCTCATCACGCCCAAGCTGTCATGGCACAAGGTTTCCCTGATCGTATGGCAAAAGACGGACGCGATGTGATTGATGCGATGTTTGAAGAGAGCCGTTACGGTCAGAAAAATGGCACTGGATTCTATGCTTATACCGTCGATAGAAAAGGAAAACCAAAGAAAAACGTAGATGAAGGCACCAGTGCAATCATCGCAACAGTAACAGACACTACTCAACCTTATACCTCAGAGCAGATCAGCGCTCGTATGATGATCCCAATGATTAATGAAGTGATCCGTTGTTTGGATGAAGGCATTATTGCTTCACCAGCAGAAGCTGACATGGCATTAGTGTATGGATTAGGTTTCCCTCCATTCAAAGGTGGCGTTTTCCGCTATCTTGATGCGATTGGATTATCAACCTATGTAGAGATGGCGAAAGAGTTTGAACAACTCGGTGCGGTTTACCAAGTACCAGAAAGTATCAAACAAAAAGCAGCGGCTGGAGAATGTTATTACCCTGCCCCTAAATCACCATCACCTGCATCAGTTTAAGGAAGAATTTATCATGAAAAATGTCGTTATTGTTGATTGTATCCGAACACCGATGGGGCGTTCTAAAAATGGGGTATTCCGTCATACTCGCGCCGAAGACCTATCTGCACATTTAATGAAAGGTCTAATAGAACGAAATCCAAAGGTCGATCCAAATCAAATCGAAGATATCTATTGGGGCTGTGTTCAACAGACCTTAGAGCAAGGCTTTAATATTGCTCGTAATGCGTCGTTATTAGCAGGCTTACCCAAGTCTATCGCTGCAACTACCGTAAACCGTTTGTGCGGTTCATCGATGCAAGCTCTACATGATGCCTCTCGTGCCATTATGGTGGGTGATGCTGACATTTGTATTATTGGTGGTGTTGAGCACATGGGTCATGTACCTATGAATCACGGCGTTGATTTCCATTCTGGATTATCAAAAAGTGTTGCTAAAGCGTCTGGCATGATGGGGTTAACCGCTGAAATGCTAGGTAAGATGCACGGTATTACTCGTGAGCAGCAAGATGCGTTTGCCGTTGCTTCACACCAAAAAGCACACAAAGCAACGATTGAAGGTCACTTTGATTCTGAAATTTTACCGATTGAAGGTCATGATGAACATGGTGCTCTAACATTAGTAAAGCACGATGAAGTTATTCGCCCTGAAACCACACTCGAAGGATTAGCAGCACTACGACCTGCATTTGATCCTGCTAACGGAACGGTCACTGCCGGGAGTTCATCTGCTCTGTCTGATGGCGCTTCAGCAATGCTAATAATGAGTGAAGAGAAAGCCAATGAACTCGGTTTAACCATTCGAGCTAAAGTTCGTTCAATGGCGGTATCTGGTTGTGATCCATCAATCATGGGTTACGGACCTGTACCCGCCACTCAAAAAGCCCTTAAACGAGCAGGTTTGTCGATTGATGAGATTGATTTGTTCGAATTGAATGAAGCGTTTGCAGCTCAATCACTACCATGTATCAAAGACTTAGGCTTGATGGACGTTATGGAGGAGAAGATTAATTTAAATGGTGGAGCAATTGCTTTGGGTCACCCATTAGGTTGTTCTGGTTCACGTATTGCCACCACCTTAATCAATAACATGGAACGTACTGGCGCTAAACTGGGTGTCGCAACCATGTGTATTGGTCTTGGACAAGGCATTGCTACCGTGTTTGAACGCCCTTAAATATCTTGCACTAAAAACCAAAACGTAAAAACTAAAAAAGTCGCCTTCTTGGGCGACTTTTTTCGAGGTGATACTTTAATTTAGTATCAATTTTTCATCTTATTTTTTTAAGATGATTTTTGTATCACGCGCTTGGTGGAACCAAAAACGCTTTCTGCCTGTTGATTTAGACATGAGATATCCTTCTTAACTTTAGTATAAACATGCATCAATACGATGCGCTTGTTTAGCCTGAGAAGAGATATTTATCTTATGTAATTTATACATAGAGAAGTTGTACGTTCTTTACCTCATCAATCTACTTATCTTTAAAATAACGGTTTAAAAAAGTAGATAGCCCAATAACGATATTAGGTATAAAGCCAACGTATTTCACAACTTCGATAGCACACGGTCATATTACATTATAAATAGATCCAGTTAGGCTTATTCGCTGCTAACGATCTGCTGAAATGTTCAATTATTAATAATTGGAAAAGTGAAATGAAACACGGAGATAATAGCTTTTTCGAAGATATTTTTCTGAGGGTTTTACTTGTACTTATTGCTTGTATTAATAACTCTATACATCAGAGCAAGGAAGCAAAATAGCACGATCTAATAAAAAGTAAAGATCTTATTTTCTTTTTATTGCAAAAAATATCGCCAGAAGATCTATGCAAAAAATGCATATTAGTCATGTTTAAGTATCATTTTTTTTATTTGACTAACTCACCTACACTTATCTCATTGGTCAAACACACCGTTTGATAGTCGTTATTTATCCTTATTGGAGTTCGTTATGTTTAAAGCACTAGTTCTGAATCAAGAAGAGAGAAATACCATTGCTGCCGTTACTGAGATCGACGAGTCTCAACTGCCTGAAGGTAACGTGAAAATCGATGTAAACTACTCTTCTCTAAACTATAAAGATGGCTTAGCGATTACTGGTAAAGGACGCATTGTTCGTAACTTCCCTATGGTTCCAGGTATTGATTTAGCAGGAGTGGTATCACACTCTGATGATGCTCGTTACCAAGCTGGCGATGAAGTAGTTCTAACTGGTTGGGGTGTAGGCGAAGGTCACTGGGGCGGCATGGCTGAAAAAGCGAGCCTAAATGGTGATTGGTTAGTGCCTATGCCAAAAGGCTTAGATGCAAAAAAAGTAATGGCTATTGGTACTGCAGGCTTTACAGCTATGTTATGTGTTCAAGCGATTGTTGATGCCGGCATCAAACCAGAAGATGGTGAGATCCTAGTAACAGGTGCAAGTGGCGGTGTAGGTAGTGTATCTATCACTCTTCTTAACCAATTAGGTTACAAGGTTGCAGCGGTAACTGGCCGAGCTTCTTCAAATGGCGAGCTGCTTAAATCATTAGGCGCATCGCGCATTGTTGAGCGTAGTGAACTAGAAGAGCCAGCAAAACCATTAGAAAAACAACTATGGGCAGGCGCAATTGATACAGTTGGTAGCAAAGTCTTGGCTAAAGTCTTAGCGCAAATTGATTATAACGGTGCAGTAGCAATATGTGGTCTTGCGGGTGGCTTTGATTTACCAACAACGGTAATGCCATTCATTTTACGTAATGTTCGCCTACAAGGTGTAGATTCAGTAATGTGTCCTCGTGAAAAACGCATCAAAGCATGGGAACAACTGTCAACTCTTCTACCTGACTCATTCTATGCTCAAGCAACTAAAGAAGTCTCTCTTGATGAGGCAATTCAAGCAGCAGAAGACATCACTAACGGTCAGATCACTGGTCGTGTAGTAATCAAAATTTAGTCTTATCAACTAAAAAAGAATTTAACGCTAAGCCCTACCTAGCTGAGCGTTAATGTGAAAACATCAGTAAACCAAGGCAGCCTAATCGCTGCTTTTTTTATTTCGAGTTCAAATTAGGTGATACCTATGTAAGGCTTGAGTAGTCCTAGTATTACTCTATGATCTCTTCGGTGGTTTCTATTATTTCATCACCACTTGCTGCAATGTCTCTCACATTTTTTTGCACTGTCACAACGGAGAATAAAGAGAGTGTATAGGCCATTGCAAAGAATCCCTTTTCACTTAACAGTAGTTCTGCATTTCTTAATCCAACGGCAAGTAAGGCTATCGCAGCAATTAGAGCAACTCGACAGCACATGGTGTACATGACTGTAATATTCATGCCTTCTTGCTTATCTCTTATAGTTTTTTGTAGAGAAATCGCAGCAAATAAGCCTAATAGCAGTAAAGAGAGATAATACCCTTTTTCATTTAACTCCATATTTGAGTACCACAATCCGAATAAATACGCTGTAGTACCAATAATAAAAGCCCCCCACGAAGCCATAACAAATGAATTGGTTGGTTTCTGGTATATCTGTTCCATCACTCTCTCCCTCAAAATCACTACGTTAGGACAGAGCCAACCCAAAATCGAATTAAGTTCATAACTCTGGGAAGCATTATTCAATATGAATATTATCAATTACATTTAAATACGGGATCAATGCTGCTATACCGCCCCACTATAATACCAATCGGGATACGCAGTAATCGTCTTAAACAAAGCCAATATCTTCAATGCGCTTTTCAATTAACTTTCCACACTCTTCTTTTACTACGCGTCTAAGCCATGTTTGTGCTGATGAAGAGTCACAACGAGAATGCCAGATCAAAGAGTAATCAAATGGAATGAACTCAAACGGTAAAGGTTTAATGACTAGCTCATAACGATCTGCCACTAAATAAGCGAGATCAGCCGGAACCGTAATTACTAACGGCATTTTATCTACAATCGCGAGGGCCGCTTCTAAATGATAAGCTCTCAGCACAAGTCTTCTCTCCCTTTGTCCCAATAGTGCATTGTCCAATAATGCTTTTACACCATCACTAATAGCTATCATTGCATGAGGTAATGATAAGTAATCATCAAGAGTTAAACGAGTTCCAGCAAGCGGGTGGTTTTTAGAAAGCAAACATAGCACCCCTACTTGCCCTAATACTTCTTGTTTCAATGGTAATACGGAACCAATCGGACGGCAGATCGCCATATCCACTTTTTCTGTACTTAATTGTTTAAACAAGTTCTCATGATTAAGAGAAGTAAACTCCAATGATATGTTCGGTGCTTGTTCGTAAATCTTAGGAAGAGCGTAAGGCAGGATCGTTTGCATCGCATAATCTGTGGTCGCAATTAAAAAATGCTGATCACAATGCATTGGGGTAAAGTCACTAGGGGTTAGTAACTGACGTAAAGATTCTAAAGGTTGATTTATCTGTGCATTAATCTCTAGTGCTTTTTGGGTAGGAACTAGGTGTTGCCCTTGACGGGTAAATAACGGGTCACCAAGCAAATCTCTTAATCGACCTAAAACACGACTCATTGCTGATTGGCTTAAACTCAATCTTATGGCCGCTTGGCTAACACTGTTCTCTTCTAATAAGACTCTGAGTGCAATAAGTAAATTCAAATCTCGACGATAAACTTCTTCTAATTCCATTATCTAACCTAATCAGCATAACTGTTCAGTGAGTGTAACTGTTTTTTGAACAAAAAAAATCCCGCAATTTATACACTTCTTATTTAGAACTAAGAGTGATAAAAAACGGGAAAGCTGGAGAGTAAATATATATATTGGTTTATCTGTTGGGTATTGTTACGTTGTAAGGCGTAATTTTAATAATCTTGCTCTTCTGCTGCTTCACTTTCTGTCCATGTCTTTAGCTCTACGGTTAAGGCAATCATTACCGAGGCAAGACTTACTAATGGGAACAGACTCATGTTCTCAGGTGTACGCAGAACTAAAGAGCAAATAGTTACAAAGCACAATACACAATAAATAGTTAGGCGATCAATTTGAGTAAGCATAATGGCGATCCTTCTGTTGCTTTTTCTATCCATAACTAGAATGGCTAAGACAACAAATTAATCGTCCGATGTTAATTTGTTGTTAACAAAATAATTTACTCTCTTTTCAGTTCTTTGCCAACGTGTATTGATTATTTTTTTTACAGCAGTATGATCTTAGTCGCCTTTAATTGTAATGAGATACAGTAATGACCATCAACTTTGATACAGCAACCAAAACACTAGAAGCAGAAGGACTACGCTGTCCTGAACCTGTAATGATGGTTAGGAAAACAATTCGACAGATGCAGGATGGGGAAACGTTACTAATTAAAGCGGATGACCCATCTACCACTCGTGATATTCCAAGTTTTTGTCGCTTTATGGATCATGAACTTATAACGGAAGATACCAGTACTCTTCCTTATCGGTTTTTAATCCGCAAAGGACTTCCAGTTTAGAAATGATAAAGGCGACTGCACTTGTCGCCTTTATTTACACAACTATCATAAGTAGTCGATTTATTGAGTTTGTGTACTGATATCTCGTACTTGCTTTTGAATATTTTCAATCTCATGTTGCAAGTTACGCATCTCTTTTTTCATTGGTAATACATAGTGAACACGAACCCAAGCATCCACAGATAATGCAGTAGTGACAATCGCCCCGACTACCATGGGCACCCACATATCGGTTAACACCATACCTAATAAATTAAGCGCTAACGCTACTGTAAATAAGTAACATTGGCTTTGCGGTGATATAGCTAAAAAGCGAGTCATGATAAGCTCCTTTCCTTAAGAAACATCTACCAATACAACCTGTCCTAAAGATAGATTATCACCTCTAGAATAAAAGCAATATGGCAAGCATCACACTCTGATTTTTAATTATTCTCCGGTGTATACCACCATCACTTTATCTGTCGAATTTTCACGAGTAAAAGCATAATATAGGCTGTTTTTTACCATTTTCTTCTCACCATTTGATAATGAAGAGTGATTTGATCTAAACGCTAATAGCTTTTTCCAGTGAGATTGTAATGATAAACGTAGACCTGTCATTTCATCCCAATTCATTTCACTATAAATATCACCAGATTTTGCACTTTCATCGCCATACCAGATTAAAGCACTGCCTTCTGATAACAGTAATGCTGAGGCACTGTCGCGATATTGTGCATAATTACCACTACTTAACTCTGGCTTATTCTCTTGGTCAAACCACGTTAATGTCGTCAAACTTGGTAAGCTTTGTTCCATCTCTTGATAATTAGAAATAGTTAAGCAACCTTGTTGGTATTGTTCAATAGGAAAACTTTTAACAATAGAATGATTAGGTTTGTCTAAATCAATTACTTGAAAAGAAGATAACTCTACCGCCTTGTATGGATTGCTCTCTTTCCACTGTTTAAATGCATCATTACCTGCCTGCTCTATTTTGTATGTTAACTCAGGAGTAGATTGAGCTAAAACTATGCCATCAATGCCAAATTCAGTAACCCAAGAGGTGATCCATTGCGTAAGAAGTTCATCTTTAGTTTGGTGACTAAGTGTCACCTTCGTCGTTGGTTTATTAAAGAAAAATTCAGGTACTACACTATCGTTGAACTTTGTATTTTCAGAAGCTATCTTTTTTGATTGAGAATGAGTAAACCATACCTCTGGCCACCACTCAGAGACTTGACCATTCTCATCCTTAAATTCATCAAGATAATGAGTTAGATTTTCACCTTCTTTAGGTTGCCATTCATTCCAGTAACTTGGCAAGTTAGCCTCTTGATTTGGCTGAATGTCAAATTGTTGTAAATCAGCCAATGTCGGTTTAGACGGTTCAGTGTCCATGCTCCATATAACTTTCATTCCTAACTGGTGCGCTAAGTCAACAAAGGCACGCATCTCTTGTTCGCTGCCCATATTTGTATCTAACTCAGTCCAATCTAACGTTGAACCTCCTACATACGGATACACGGGATTATTACCATATTCACTTGGTAACCATCCATGTACTTGTTCTAAAGGGGTTGATATCCACAATACATCAACACCTAACTCTGCTAGATAATCTAGCTTTTGAGTCAACCCAGCGATATCGCCACCTTTAAAACCGTACTTCGATTCCTGACGTCCGTAGCTATGATCATTCCAACTGTTACCATTATAAAAACGATCAGTTGCGACATAATAAAAAGTTGCACTATGCCAATCAAAAGAAGATTTTTTAGCTTGAGACTCTAATAAGAGCACACCTCCACTATGACGACTAGGGGTTAATGTCACTGTTCCATTTTTAACTGGTGCGATATTACCGGAGTACGCATCAGTAATTACCTCACCTTCGGACCAAAAATCTGATACCGAAACTGTAACTGGTTGGATCCCTAACGTTGGGCAAATCTGCTCATAAGATTCAGAAACTTGAACTGGAGTTTGGACTGCTGAAATCGGTTCAGGAATTGAGATCGATGTTGAGCTATCTGTTGATGGTAATGACGTGCTTTGACATCCAACCATTAAAGACAGAGAAATAAGGGTTGCACATACAGATAATTTCATCGAAATCAGCAGCCTAAATAAAAGAGAAGAAGCTCAATTGTAGTCACTGTTATCTCGATTATTAACCTCTAATTCTCGAAAATATGATATTTGAGCAAAATTGAGCAAAAAAATACCCCGCAAAGCGAGGCATTTCATTAAATAAAGCTATTTATTACTTCTGAAGCAATGAAATATCTGCAATATCTAAGAACAAGTTACGTAGCTTATTAAGCAGCGTTAAGCGGTTAATCTTAAGCGCTTCATCATCAGCCATAACCATAACACCATCAAAGAAGGCATCAACAGGTTCACGTAGCTCAGCTAGGCGGCTTAATGCTTCTTGATAATTACCAGCAATAAATACTGGTTCTAGTGCTTCCGCTAAGATCTCAACTTTCTCAGCCAATACTTTCTCTGCATCTTCTTGTAAAAGAGCAAGATCGATTTCTTGAGCCAGTTCGCCATCGAATTTCGCAAGGATATTACCTACACGCTTATTCGCAGCCGCTAGAGATTCAGCAGCGTCTAGTTCACGGAAGTGAGATACCGCTTTCACACGCTTATCAAAATCAGCTGGCTTAGTCGGACGACGAGCAAGTACCGCTTGGATGATGTCTACGCTGAAACCTTCATCTTGATACCATGCGCGGAAACGACCTAGCATGAAATCAATCACGTCAGTGTCTACGTTTGCATTCGTTAGCTTAGTTGTACCATCTTCTAGAGCAAATAGAGATTGCGCTTTAGCCACTAGATCAACTAGGTCTAAGTTGTAATTTTTTTCAACGATGATACGTAGGATACCAAGGGCTGCACGACGTAGTGCAAATGGATCAGAACCTTTTGGTGCTTGACCAATACCAAAGATACCTACAAGCGTATCTAACTTATCAGCCATTGCTACTGATGCAGATACGTCAGTACTTGGTAGTTCATCACCCGCAAAACGAGGCATGTATTGCTCGTAAAGCGCTAATGCAACTTGTGCATCTTCACCATCGTGAGTTGCATAGTGCATACCCATAACACCTTGAGTATCTGTAAATTCAAATACCATTGATGTCATTAAGTCACATTTAGCAAGAAGACCTGCACGTTGAGATTTCTCAACATCTGCACCGATTTGTTCAGCGATGTAGCCAGCAAGCTCAGTAATACGGTCTGTTTTGTCTTTGATTGTGCCCAGTTGCTTCTGGAAGATAGCTTGCTCTAGTTCAGGCAGACGGTCGATAAGCGGACGCTTACGGTCTGTATTGAAGAAGAATTCAGCATCAGCAAGACGCGGACGAACCACTTTCTCATTACCTTCGATAATGTGACGAGGCTCTTTAGATTCGATGTTAGTAACAAAGATGAAGTTAGGAAGTAGGTTCTTCTCTTGATCGTATACTGGGAAGTACTTTTGATCGCCCTTCATTGTGTAAACTAGCGCTTCTGAAGGAACGTTTAAGAACTCTTGCTCGAACTTAGCGGTTAATACCACTGGCCATTCAACAAGAGACGTTACTTCTTCAACTAACTCATCTTCTAGATCCGCTGTACCACCAACTTCTTGAGCTGCTTTTTGAGCATCAGCAAGAATGATCGCTTTACGCGCATCGTAGTCAGCCATTACTTTACCGCGCTCTTCTAAGATCGCAGGGTATTGGTCAGCAGAGTCAATCGTAAACTCGCTTTCACCCATGAAACGGTGACCACGGATAGTACGAGCAGAAGCAACACCTAGGATAGAGCCTTCAACTAATTCATCACCCAATAGGATAGTCAGTGTTTTTACTGGACGAATAAATTGAATGTCTGAGTTACCCCAACGCATTGCTTTAGGAATTGGTAAGCCAGCAAGTGCTTTTGCTGCTAATTCAACAACAAGCTCTTGTACCGGTTGGCCTTTCACTGATTGCTTATGAAGCAGCCATTCGCCTTTATCTGTTTTTAGACGCTCAGCCTGCTCAACCGTAATACCGTTACCGCGAGCCCAACCTTGAGCAGCTTTGGTTGGATTACCATCAGCATCAAATGCAGAAGCAATTGCAGGGCCACGTTTCTCAACGATTTTATCCGCTTGGCCTTCATCTAATTCAGCGATTTTAAGCGCTAAACGACGAGGAGTTGCGTACCATTTAACACCTTGGTGTGCTAAATCAGCCGCTTTAAGACCCGCTTCAAAGTTAGCTGCAAATGCTTCAGCTAATGAACGAAGTGCTTTTGGTGGAAGCTCTTCAGTACCTAATTCGATTAGAAAATTCTTCGCCATGATTACTTCTCCTCAGTTGCTGTCGGTTTATTAGAACGACACATAGGGAAGCCTAGCGCTTCACGTGATGCATAGTATGCTTCTGCAACCGATTTAGTTAGGTTACGAATACGAAGAATGTAACGCTGACGCTCTGTTACAGAGATAGCTTTACGAGCATCTAACAGGTTGAATGCATGACCTGCTTTTAGAATGCGCTCGTACGCTGGAAGAGGTAGCGGCTTTTCAAGCTCAAGCAATTCTTTACACTCTTTCTCACACTGATCGAAGAAACCAAATAGGAAATCAACATCTGCGTGTTCAAAGTTGTAAGTCGATTGCTCAACTTCGTTTTGGTGGAAGATGTCACCGTAAGTAACCACACCTTGAGGACCATGGTTCCATACAAGGTCGTAAACCGAATCTACTTCTTGGATGTACATAGCAAGACGTTCGATGCCGTAAGTGATTTCACCAGTAACTGGTTTACACTCAAGACCACCAACTTGTTGGAAGTAAGTAAATTGCGTTACTTCCATGCCGTTTAGCCAGATTTCCCAGCCTAGACCCCAAGCGCCCAATGTTGGGTTTTCCCAGTTGTCTTCTACGAAACGAATATCATGAACAAGTGGATCGATACCAAGCACTTCTAAAGAACCTAAGTACAGCTCTTGAATGTTATCTGGAGAAGGCTTTAACGCTACCTGAAATTGATAGTAGTGCTGCAGACGGTTTGGGTTCTCACCATAACGGCCATCCGTAGGACGACGAGATGGTTGAACATAAGCGGTAGCCATTGGCTCTGGGCCAAGTGCACGCAGACATGTCATTGGATGAGATGTACCTGCACCCACTTCCATATCTAGTGGCTGTACAATCGTACAACCTTGTTGTGCCCAATAATCCTGCAGCGCGAGGATCATTCCCTGGAAGGTTTTGATATCGTATTTTTGCATAATTTAATTCGCGCGATGGTTGATAAATATAACCAAGAAGTATACCTCGCAGACCCCTTTGGGAGTAGCAAAAATAAGCACTTTATGAAAAATCACTTTCAGTTTAGGGCCTAAGCAATGAAATAAGGGCTTATCTTGGCTCTTTATCTCTGTTTGGTGTTGAGGTATGTTGTTAAAACAATCAATACATCCACTCTCTAATTATCACGGTAGTCGTAATGAAGTTTACTCAATTTGGCGAAAAATTTACTCGTTACAGCGGGATCACCCAACTAATGGATGACCTAAATGATGGCCTACGCACTCCTGGAGCAATCATGCTCGGTGGCGGTAACCCTGCAGGCATTCCCGCCATGCTCGACTACTTTAAAGACGCCTCACAAAAAATGCTCGATTCTGGTGAATTGGTTGCAGCGATGGCTAACTATGATGGCCCGCAAGGTAAAGACAGCTTTGTGAAAGCACTAGCTAACCTACTTAAAGAAACCTACGGTTGGGATATCAGCTCTAAAAATATCAGTTTAACTAATGGTTCTCAAAGTGCATTTTTTAGCTTATTCAATTTATTAGCGGGTACTTATGCTGATGGATCTAAAAAGAAAATTTTATTGCCTCTAGCACCTGAATACATTGGTTATGCAGACTCTGAATTAGAAGTTGATAGCTTCATTTCTTATCGTCCAGAGATTGAGTTACTCGACAACGGTTTGTTTAAATACCATGTCGATTTTAGTCAGCTGAAAGTTGATAACTCGGTTGGTGCTATCTGTATTTCTCGTCCTACAAACCCTACAGGCAATGTGATCACCGACGATGAAGTGATTAAACTTGATAAATTAGCGCGTGAAAATAATATTCCACTAATTCTCGATAATGCTTATGGCACCCCTTTCCCGAATATTATCTTTGAAGAAGTCACGCCATTTTGGAATGAAAATACCATTCTTTGTATGAGCCTTTCTAAATTAGGTTTACCGGGCTTACGCTGTGGCATCGTGATTGCCAATGAGAAAATGACGGAAGCGATGACCAATCTAAACGGCATTATCAGTTTAGCACCAGGAAGCATGGGACCAGCATTAGGCCTGCACATGATTGAGTCTGGTGATTTATTGCGTTTAAGTGAAGACGTAATACAGCCGTTCTACCGTCATAAATCTCAAGCCGCAGTTAAGATGCTACAAACCGCGATTACCGATCCTCGTTTTCGTATTCATAAACCTGAAGGCGCGATTTTCTTATGGTTATGGTTTAATGAACTGCCAATCACAACGATGGAACTGTACAAACGCTTGAAAGCACGCGGCGTATTAATTGTTCCGGGAGAGTATTTCTTTATCGGCCAAGACGACAGTTGGGATCATGCTCATCAATGCTTACGCATGAACTACGTACAAGATGAAGCCATGATGCAAAAAGGCATCGATATTATTGCAGAAGAAGTACTGAAGGCGTATTCAGAGTAAATAAAAAAGCAGAGAGTTGTGTACTCATGACTCATAGCTTTGCATCAACTCAAATAATGACTTGTCGCTTTGAAATCAACAATTCTGTTTGTCATCGCTAAATTAACCACTCCTACCGATGCCATCTATTGGTGATGGAAAAGCGATGAGTCATTAATTAAGAATTCCACAAATAGCAGACACAAAAAAGGCGCTATCACAGCGCCTTCATTTCAAATTCTTACCAACCTTCGGTTAGCTTTCCAGTAAATTATTGCCGTTAATCGCAATCTTACGTGGTTGCATCGCTTCTGGAATTTCACGTTCTAAATCAACATGCAATAAACCATTCTCCATGGTTGCGCCCACCACTTTCACGTAATCCGCTAACTGGAATTTACGCTCAAAATTGCGCTCTGCAATACCTTGATATAGGTAGGTTTTTGTTTCATCGGCTTCAGGACGTTCACCACGCACAATCAGCATATTTTCGTGTTGAGTTAAATCGATTTGTTCTTCAGCAAAACCTGCCACCGCCATGGTTATACGGTAGTTATGTTCTGATTTTTGTTCGATGTTGTACGGAGGGTAACCGCCATTTGTTTTTGCCGTGTTATTTTCCATTAGATTGAAAAGACGATCAAAACCAATTGCTGAACGGTACAGTGGAGTGAAATCTACATTACGCATAATACTATCCTTTACTTTAAGCAATAGTGAGTACAACTACCCCAAACTTGGGTCCTTAGTTGCCTCTATCAAATTATAAGACTTTCCATATTGGACAAGTCATTTTTCAGAAGACCCTTTCGGCATCCTCTTCATAACTAGATATGTGGCTCAGCTATTTTACTTTCAAGAGATACTGACTATTTATTTTTCGATTTAAACCAAAAATACCGCTAACCCTCTGAACAATAAATAAAAATAAACCCCAAATTCCAGACAAAAAAAAGCACCGCCAACAGCAGTGCTTCTTAATTTTCAACTTAGCATTTATGATTCTAGATGAAGTCAGTTCGTTCTAATTCAAGAAGAAGGCGCGGAGCTTATGAACATAAGTGAGCACCTTCGACGCAGAAGTAGGACTAACTGGCAAAATATAGAATTAAAAATTTATACGTCTAAGTTAGCTACACGTAGTGCGTTCTCTTCAATGAAGTTACGACGCGGCTCAACATGATCACCCATTAACGTAGTAAACAACTCATCCGCACTTACTGCATCGTTGATAGTTACTTGCATCATACGGCGGGAATCAGGATCCATCGTTGTTTCCCAAAGCTGCTCTGGGTTCATTTCACCTAGACCTTTGTAACGTTGTAAATAAACGCCACGACGAGAGTCTTTAATCAACCATGCAATCGCTTCATCCAGTGTTTCTACTGGTTGTTTACGCTCGCCACGTTGTGCATAAGCACCTTCTTCAATCAGACCATTAAGCGATTCTGATAAATCAGCAATACGACCGTACTCTTTCGAGTTCAGTAGATCTGCACTTAATACGTATTCATGTTGAACACCGTGAGTACGAACAACAAGCTTAGGCTGGTGAATATTTAACTCTTCGTTAAACTGCAGCGCTGCTGTGTACTGGCTTGCACCTTGTTCATTATCATTAAGCGCGATAACTAATGCATCAGTCCATGCTTGAACTGTCGCTTCATTTTCACACTCTTCTTGAGTTAAACGAGGCGTGTAAACTAAACGATTTAATAGCGGTAACGGGTAACGACGGCTCATACGCTCAATCAATTTAACCACACCATTAAACGTGCGAATTAAGTTTTCAAGCTCTTGACCGAAGATAGATTCATTTGGATTAACAAACAACGCGGCATTGTCTAATGCTTGCGTAATTTGGTATTCACCCATCGCTTCTTCATCTTTAATATATTGCTCTTGTTTACCTTTCTTCACTTTGTAAAGAGGTGGTTGAGCAATGTAGATATAGCCACGTTCAATCAGCTCAGGCATTTGACGGTAGAAGAAAGTCAAAAGTAGAGTACGGATGTGAGAACCATCGACATCGGCATCGGTCATGATGATGATATTGTGGTAACGCAGTTTATCCGGATTGTATTCGTCACGACCAATACCACAACCTAATGCAGTAATTAGTGTTCCAACCTCTTGAGAAGAGATCATTTTATCAAAACGTGCTTTTTCTACGTTTAGAATTTTACCTTTAAGCGGAAGGATCGCTTGGTTTTTACGGTTACGTCCCTGCTTGGCTGAACCGCCAGCAGAGTCCCCTTCCACTATGTATAATTCAGATTGTGCAGGATCTTTTTCCTGACAATCAGCAAGCTTACCAGGAAGACCTGCAATATCTAACGCGCCTTTACGACGAGTCATTTCACGAGCTTTACGAGCCGCTTCACGTGCACGAGCTGCATCAATGATTTTAGAACAAACCATTTTTGCTTCGCCTGGGTTTTCCGCTAAGAATTCAGCTAATTTTTCATTCATTGCCGATTCAACCGCAGACTTCACTTCTGAAGAAACCAGTTTATCTTTAGTTTGGCTTGAGAACTTAGGATCAGGCACTTTAACAGAAACAACAGCAGTTAGGCCTTCACGAGCATCATCACCTGATGCTGATGATTTTGCTTTCTTAGAAAAGCCTTCTTTGTCCATGAACGAGTTCAAAGTACGTGTTAACGCAGAACGGAAGCCAGATAGGTGAGCACCGCCATCACGTTGTGGGATGTTATTGGTATAACAGAAGATGTTCTCTTGGTAAGAATCATTCCACTGCATTGCTACTTCAACAACAATACCGTCTTCTTTACGCTCTGAATCAAAATAGAATATTTTTTGGTGAACAGGCGTTTTATTACGGTTTAAATGAGTAACAAACGCTTGAATACCACCTTCAAACATAAAGTGATCAGATTTATCTTCTTCACGCATGTCTTGTAGAATAATAGACACACCAGAGTTCAAGAAAGAAAGCTCACGTAGACGTTTAGCTAAGATGTCATACACAAACTCAACGTTTGTAAATGTTTGCTCACTAGGCCAAAAACGAATTTTAGTACCTGTCGTGTCTGTTGTGCCCACAACCGCTAATGGCGCTTGAGGTTCACCGTGACAATACGTCTGTTGAAAGATTTCACCTTTACGATGAATCGTTAGTTCAACTTTTTCAGACAATGCGTTTACAACCGAAACACCTACGCCGTGAAGACCGCCTGATACTTTGTATGAGTTATCATCGAACTTGCCACCAGCGTGAAGTACCGTCATGATAACTTCTGCTGCTGATACGCCTTCTTCTTCGTGGATTTCAGTTGGAATACCACGACCATCATCACTAACAGAAACAGAGTTATCTTCGTGAATCGTTACAATAATATCATTACAGTGACCAGCAAGAGCTTCATCGATTGAGTTATCGACAACCTCAAACACCATGTGGTGAAGACCAGTACCGTCGTCGGTGTCGCCGATATACATACCCGGACGCTTACGTACCGCATCCAGACCTTTTAGTACTTTAATACTCGATGAATCATAATTTTCTGACATGAGTTACTCTCGCGTTTTTATCCTTGGGCTATTTTGCCATGTTCTATCTTGAACATCTTGCTTTCTTCATCATGCATATCTGCAATCTGATCAGCAGTTATTGAACTGATAAACACCTGTGCCTTTGTCTGTTTCAAATATTGAGCCAGCAATTGGCGGCGGTGACTATCCAGTTCAGAAGCAAAATCGTCTATTAAATAGATGCACTGCTTTCCTGTTGCCTCAGTTAAATGTTGTCCTTGCGCTAATCGTAACGCACATACCATCAACTTAAGTTGACCACGAGACAACACATCCTCAACAGGAGTGCCTGCAACTTTAATTCGTAAGTCGGCTTTATTTGGGCCGCCGACGGTATAGCCCAGCTGTTTATCGCGCTCAAAGTTTTTCTTGAGCAAATCTGCGTATGGGGTTTCTCTGTCCCAACCGCGATAGTATGACAGCTTTATGTCATATTCTGGTAAGAATGCCTGACATATTTGTTGAGTCGCTTCAGATATGTGATTGATGTAGTCTACACGCCATTGATCTATTTTTTCAGCCAATTGCGCAAGTTCTAAATCCCAATAGCTTAACTCTCGATAACTGTGTGCCGTTTTTAATAATGCATTACGCTGTTTAGTAAGTCGCTTCACTCGGCTCCATGCATCATAAAATGCAGGTTCCACGTGAAACACTCCCCAATCAATAAATGCTCGGCGAAATTTAGGGCCATCAGTAACTAACTCAAATCCTTCAGGATGGATCAGTTGAAGTGGTAAAACCTTAGCTAATTGTGCCAGTTTTTGACCACTTTCTCCGCCTATTTTAACTTCTGTTGTTCCATCGCGCTGTTTATTTATGCCGATAGGTAATTCAAACTGCTCTGGTGTGATAAAACGCCCATGTATAAAAAGCTCGTTACAGTCATTTCGAATAATTCGACCAGTTAACGAGCTTTTAAATGAACGACCGTGCCCTAGTAAATATATCGCTTCTAGAACACTGGTTTTTCCACTGCCATTCGCACCAGTAACGAAGTTAAATCCTGATGATAATTGAATGTCGCACGTCTTTATATTGCGAAAATCATTAATAATTAAGCGTGATAATGGCATTGATAATTAATATCTTATAGACGGATTGGCATAACAACGTATTGTGCTTCATCATTAGCGCAATCTTCAACTAACGCACTTGCATTCGCTGTTGTCATTGAAATTCGCACACGCTCACATTTTAATGTATTCAATACATCTAATACGTAACTTACATTAAACCCGATTTCAATCTCGTCGCCTTGGAAATCTACATCTAAGATCTCTTCTGCTTCTTCTTGCTCTGGGTTGTTTGCTGTTATACGCATTTGGTTATTTGCTAAATTAACGCGAACACCACGGAATTTTTCATTAGATAAGATCGCAGCACGAGAAAACGCTTGGCGTAATTCGTCACAATCGGCTTCCAATGTTTTATTACTACTTTGCGGCATTACGCGTCGATAATCAGGGAAGCGACCATCAACAAGCTTAGAAGTAAATACAAAATTATTCACTTCGGCACGCACATTTGAATTACCAAATTGTAAGGTAACACTCTGATCTGGCGAGTCAAGAAGGCGAACCAGTTCTTGAATTCCTTTGCGCGGCATGATCACTTGCTGTTCAGGTAATTCAGGTCCAATAGGCATATTACATACGGCCATTCGATGACCATCCGTCGCAACTGAACGAAAGATATTACCTTGCGTTTCAAACATCATGCCATTGAGATAATAACGAACATCTTGGTTCGCCATAGAAAACTGTGTGCTTTCTATTAGCTTACGAAGCTGAGCTTGAGATAAAGTGATCTCAACGTCACTCTGCCAACCTTCAATGTTTGGGAAATCATTTGCTGGTAATGTTGCCAATGTGAATCGGCTACGGCCAGAACGAACCAAAATACGATCGCCTTCTAATACGATAGTAATGGCTGCACTATCAGGTAAACCACGACAAATATCTAAAAACTTACGTGAAGGTACAGTTACAGCACCTGCTTCAAAATCACCTTCTAGCGTTATTTTACTGATCAGTTCTACTTCTAAATCGGTTGCTGTCATCGACAGTTGACCATTTTCTACCTGAAGTAAGATATTACCTAAGATCGGTAATGATGGACGGCCACCAAGGGCACCAGATACTTGTTGCAGTGGTTTTAATAACAGACTGCGTTCAATAGAAAATTTCATAATACTCGTTTATGTAAAAGTAGATAATGACTTACGATGATAATGTACGAATTAGGTTAGAATAGTCTTCTTTAATATCATGACTCTCTTCACGCAATTGCGCTATTTTACGACAAGCATGAAGTACCGTCGTATGATCACGACCACCAAACGCATCACCGATCTCAGGCAAGCTGTGATTGGTTAATTCTTTTGATAATGCCATTGCTAATTGACGTGGGCGAGCAACAGAACGTGAACGACGTTTAGATAATAAATCAGCCATTTTAATCTTGTAGTATTCTGCTACCGTTTTCTGAATATTATCAATCGTGACTAATTTTTCTTGCAGTGCTAATAAGTCTCGTAATGCTTCACGCACGAAATCAATGGTAATAGCACGACCAGTAAAATTAGCATTAGCAACAACTCGATTCAATGCACCTTCTAATTCACGCACATTTGAGCGTAAACGCTTCGCAATAAAAAAAGCAACTTCATCGGCTAAATGAATCTGATGATCTTCTGCTTTCTTCATTAAAATAGCAACGCGAGTTTCTAATTCTGGCGGTTCAATCGCAACAGTAAGACCCCAACCAAAACGTGATTTTAAACGATCTTCTACGCCGTTAATCTCTTTAGGGTATCTATCTGATGTCAAAATGATTTGCTGATTACCCTCTAATAATGCATTAAAGGTATGAAAGAACTCTTCTTGAGAACGCTCTTTATTAGCAAAAAATTGAATGTCATCGATAAGTAAAGCATCAACACTACGATAATAACGCTTGAACTCTTCAATAGCGTTATTCTGCAATGCTTTCACCATATCCTGAACAAAGCGCTCCGAATGCATATACACAACTTTAGCATTTGGTTTACGAGCAATAATAGCATTACCCACGGCCTGTAACAGGTGGGTTTTACCTAGACCTGTACCGCCATATAGAAACAATGGATTATAAGCTGTACCTGGATTATCTGATACTTGCCGTGCGGCTGCTAATCCAAGTTGGTTTGATTTACCTTCAACAAAGTTCGTAAACTTATGCTTAGGGTTGACGTTTGAACGATGATTTAAATCTGCAGCAATAGGCTCTGAACCTGCTGATTCCCACGGTTTATGTACCGATTGACGCGCTTGAAGTTGCGCTGGTGCCGATGTAGCTGCTGCCACATCCGCAGCACTTTGTTTAGGTACTGGAGGCGCAGAGACAGGTTTGCTACCTACCTCAAAACGTAAAGTAGGGATATCACTACCACAGAACTCATTTAATAATGAGTTAATACTATTTAAATACTTATCACGCACCCAATCGAGAACAAATCGATTTGGCGCAAATAGCGTAAGGGTATTGTCATTTAATTCTGCTTGTAGGGGTCTAACCCACATACTGAATTCTGCGGAAGGTAATTCTTCTTGAAGGCGCTGTAAACACTGCAGCCAAAGCGATGAAGACACGGACAACCCCACTCATAATTAATTTTAAAAAGGTCATCGATTTTATACTGTGGATAACTATTGTGCCAGTATTAGATCGATGATCCAGTGAATAAGATCGGAGTTATTCACACCGATCACGCTTTTTTACCTAGATCGACACACTTTTTACCTAAGTTATACCCAAATCCATCAACAATGGATGAAAAATAGACGCTACTGATCGTTTAGTTATTACAAATAACCATAGGGTATTTAGAGGTCACTCGCAAAAAAAGTACTATGCTTATCACTGATGAATAATGGGAGTATCAATCATGAAATGGACAAAGAACATTCTTACAGGATTAGCGTTAACCTTAGCCGCAACACAGTTTGCACAAGCGGCAACCGAAGTAAAAGTAGGGATGTCTGGTCGTTATTTCCCATTCACCTTTGTTAAGCAAGATAAACTACAAGGTTTTGAAGTCGATTTATGGGACGAAATTGGTCGCCGTAATGACTACCAAGTTGAATACGTAACGGCGAGTTTTTCGGGCTTATTTGGCCTATTAGAAACTGGTCGTATTGATACTATTTCAAACCAAATTACCAAAACAGAAGCACGTGAAGCAAAATACCTTTTTGCAGACCCTTATGTTGTCGATGGTGCTCAAATTACCGTTCGTAAAGGTAACGACAGCATCAAGGGTATTGATGACTTAGCTGGAAAAACAGTGGCGGTAAATTTAGGCTCTAATTTTGAGAAATTATTGCGTGATAACGACAAATCAGGTCAAATAAACATCAAAACATACGACACAGGTATTGAACATGATGTGGCACTAGGCCGTTCTGATGCGTTTGTTATGGATCGTCTATCTGCTGCTCAATTGATTAAGAAATCAGGATTACCTCTACAATTAGCAGGCGAACCTTTTGAAACCATCGAAAATGCTTGGCCGTTCGTAAAAAATGAAAAAGGCCAAAAGCTTCAACAAGAGGTGAATAAAGCCTTAGATGCGATGCGTGCAGATGGAACTCTAGCTCAAATATCTAAAAAATGGTTTGACGCAGATGTAACTAAGTAAGCCATACTAATCACTAAGTAAGCATTCATTGAAATGAAGAATAAACCCACTATATAGCGATAGCGTAGTGGGTTTTGTGTTTATTGCTTATCGAATATATAGTCAATACTGTTTACTCATCACTTTTCTTTATACCAATAACAGAGAGACATCATGGGATTTGATTTTGCATATATGATTGAACTCCTACCGATACTATTTAAGTATCTAGGTACGACACTAGAAATGGCGATATGGGGCCTATTCTTTGCACTAGCTCTAGCGTTAATTCTCGCTAACTTACGAGTCTTTAAAGTGCCGGTATTGGATCAGCTTAGCCAGCTTTACATCAGCTTCTTCCGCGGAACACCACTACTTGTTCAATTGTTCCTACTTTATTATGGTTTACCGCAAGTATTTCCAATTTTTGTTGGATTAGATGCTTTTAGTGCTGCTGTTATTGGTTTAACGCTCCATTTTGCAGCTTATATGGCCGAAAGTATTCGTGCCGCTATTATTGGTGTTGATCGCAGCCAAATGGAAGCAAGCTTATCTATCGGCATGACAACACCTCAAGCGATGCGTCGTATCATCCTTCCTCAAGCAACTCGAGTTGCTTTACCTTCATTAATGAATTATTTCATCGATATGATCAAATCTACCTCTTTGGCTTTTACTCTTGGTGTTTCAGAGATCATGGCAAAAGCACAAATGGAAGCTTCTTCTAGTTTTAAGTTCTTTGAAGCCTTTTTAGCCGTAGCTCTTATTTATTGGGGTGTTGTCGTTATTCTAACCCGAGTACAAACTTGGGCTGAAACTAAACTAAATAAGGCCTATGTGCGATGATAAAAATAACCAACCTACATAAAAGCTTTGGTGATACAGAAGTTCTCTCTGGTATTGATTTAACGATTAATAAAGGTGAGATAATTGCCATCATAGGCTCTAGTGGTACAGGCAAGTCCACCTTACTAAGATGTGTGAATTTTCTTGAAACAGCCGATAAAGGAATCATCAGTATTGATGATGTCAGCGTTGATGCTGAAAAAAATACCAAGACAGAAGTATTAGCGTTACGACGAAAAACAGGCTTTATATTCCAAAACTACGCTTTATTCTCTCATTTGACCGCACGACAAAATATTGCTGAAGGCTTAATAACTGTCCACAAGTGGAACAAAGCTGACGCACTTAAAAAGTCTCAACAAATATTAGATGATATAGGCCTTGGAGATAAGGGAGATAGCTACCCTGCCGCTCTTTCTGGGGGTCAACAGCAGCGCGTAGGTATTGGCAGAGCAATGGCATTAGAAGCTGAGCTGCTATTGTTTGATGAACCCACGTCAGCACTCGATCCTGAATGGGTAAATGAAGTGCTAGCATTAATGAAAAAATTAGCAACTCAACATCAAACCATGTTGGTCGTTACTCATGAAATGCAATTTGCTAAAGAAGTGGCCGATAAAGTTATCTATATGGCCGACGGAAAGATCGTCGAACAAGGAACGCCTGAGCAAATTTTTGGTTATCCACAGGATCCTAAATTACAAAAGTTCTTGAATCAAGTCGGGATCGCATAAAGATCCTTGCGCTCTCGCTCACAAAACGTATAATTCATCGTCCGGAAAATACGTGGAACCTCTTATTGACTATTTTTCTGTCAATGATTACAATTCCGCCTCTTTGTTGAGAGGCGTCGGAATGTACGTCCCACGCCGGGTTTAAATCAAACCTATAACTACTGATCAGTAATAAGGTAATACCATGAAACGCACTTTCCAACCTTCAGTTCTTAAGCGTAAACGTTCTCACGGCTTCCGTGCTCGTATGGCAACTAAGAACGGTCGTAACACAATCAACGCTCGTCGTGCTAAAGGCCGTAAGCGTCTATCTAAGTAATCAATAGATTATTTTGATGAATTACGACTTCTCTCGGGAGTTACGCTTGTTAACTCCCGAAGATTACAAATTTGTTTTCAAGCAAGCTCACCGAGCCGGCTCACCTCACTTCACCATTCTTGCCAGAGAAAATTCACTATCACACCCTCGTTTAGGTCTTGCTGTTCCTAAAAAGCAAATTAAAACTGCTGTTGGTCGCAATAAGTTTAAACGTATTACTCGTGAAAGTTTCCGCAATAAGCAACATACCTTACCTGCGAAAGACTTTGTGGTTATCGCTAAAAAGAGTGCTCAAGAACTGAGTAACGAAGACTTCAACAAGCTATTAGACAAATTATGGCAGCGCCTGTCTCGCCCTTCTCGTGGATAGCAATCGGTCTAATCCGTGTTTATCAACTCGTCATCAGTCCAATGATTGGACCTCGCTGTCGATTTACTCCAACGTGTTCACATTATGCAATTAGCGCACTAAAGTCACACGGTTTAGTAAAAGGGTGTTGGCTATCTGGCAAACGTCTATTAAAATGTCATCCTTTGAATGATGGGGGCTATGACCCCGTCCCACCCAAGCAGCATAAAGACAGAGAACAATAACGATGGATACCCAACGTAATATTCTGTTGCTAGCACTGGCTTTAGTTTCTTTTTTACTTTTCCAACAATGGCAAGTAGAAACTAATCCGCAGCAACCAGCTACAGTTAGTACCGTTCAACAAACACAGACGGATGGTGATGTTCCAACTTCTTCGACAGCAAGCAGTGATACTCCAGCAGATTCAGCACAATCTGATAAGCTGATTACAATCACAACTGATGTGCTTACTTTAAAAGTAGATACATTGGGTGGTGACATCATTGAATCTGTTCTTAATCAATACGACGCTGAATTAGACTCTGAAGCAAAATTCATTCTTCTTAAAAATGATGCGACTCACAGCTATATTGCTCAAAGTGGCTTAATAGGCCCTCAAGGTATTGATTCAAATGCTGGCCGTGCACAATTTACTACACAAAAAGCAGACTACGTTTTAGCTGATGGCCAAAACGAATTACGTATTCCTTTAACGCTAGAGAAAGATGGTATTTCTTATACTAAAACTCTTATCGTTAAGCGTGATAGCTATGCTGTTGATGTTGAATATACGGTGAATAACCAATCTTCAGCACCAGCAACAGTAGAGATGTATGCAAACTTAAAGCAAAACTTAATGGATGATGGTGGCAGCTTAACAATGCCAACATACCGTGGTGGTGCTTACTCAACAGCAGATACGCGCTACAAAAAATACAGCTTTGACGACATGGAAGATAAAAACTTATCTATCGACATGACAAACGGTCAAGGTTGGGCAGGCATGCTACAGCACTACTTTGCTTCAGCTTGGATCCCACGTAACGTAAATAGCGCAACACTAACTTCTCGTGTTGCTGGTGATTACGGTTACATCGGCGTTCGTATGCCTTCGGTAACTATTCCTGCAGGCCAAGAAGAAACGCTTTCAGCAACACTTTGGACTGGTCCTAAGCTACAAAAAGAAATGGCAGAAACTCAAGAATACCTAGATTTAACTGTTGATTACGGTTGGTTATGGTTCATTGCTTCACCACTTCACAAGCTGCTGTCTTTCATTCAAGGTATCGTTGTGAACTGGGGTCTAGCAATTATTGTTCTGACTTTCATCGTTCGTGGTGCAATGTACCCACTAACGAAAGCACAATACACTTCAATGGCTAAAATGCGTATGCTTCAACCTAAGTTGACAGCAATGCGTGAACGTATTGGCGACGACCGTCAACGCATGAGCCAAGAAATGATGGAACTTTATAAGAAAGAAAAAGTAAACCCATTAGGTGGTTGTTTACCAATTGTTCTTCAAATGCCTATCTTCATTTCTCTGTACTGGGCACTAATGGAGTCAGTTGAACTTCGTCATACTCCATTCTTTGGTTGGATCACGGATTTATCAGCACAAGACCCATACTACATCCTGCCATTACTAATGGGTGCAAGTATGTTCTTAATCCAGAAGATGAGCCCAACGACAGTAACGGACCCAATGCAACAGAAGATCATGACATTCATGCCTGTTATGTTCACCGTGTTCTTCTTATGGTTCCCATCTGGCTTGGTTCTTTACTGGTTAGTATCAAACATCGTAACGCTAATTCAGCAGACTCTGATTTATCGTGCACTTGAGAAAAAGGGCTTACACTCTAAGTAAGTTCACTTTCTAAAGAGATAAACAAAAGGCGGCCATTGGTCGCCTTTTTTGTTTTATCCGCTTACAATATGCTCAAGCAATAGACATTAAGAATAATCATGACATTACATACAGACACTATCGTTGCACAAGCAACAGCCCCTGGCCGAGGCGGCGTAGGCATCATTCGAGTCTCAGGCCCTAAAGCTCAACAAGTCGCTCTAGAAGTAGTAGGAAAGGCTCTTAAGCCTCGTTACGCTGAATACACCCCGTTTAAAGATAAAAACGGTGTAGAACTTGATCAAGGTATTGCACTTTACTTTCCAAATCCTCATTCATTCACTGGTGAAGACGTTCTAGAACTGCAAGGTCATGGTGGCCCTGTCGTTATGGATATGCTAATCAAACGTATTTTAAAAATCGATGGCATACGCACAGCTCGTCCTGGAGAGTTCTCAGAAAGAGCCTTCTTAAATGACAAAATGGACTTAGCACAAGCTGAAGCGATTGCTGATTTAATTGATGCCAGCTCTGAAGAAGCAGCAAAATCTGCCTTAAATTCACTTCAAGGGGTATTCTCAGACAAAATTAACACCTTAGTAGAATCACTTATTTACCTACGAATTTATGTTGAAGCCGCCATTGATTTTCCAGAAGAAGAGATCGATTTTCTTGCTGATGGCAAAGTTAGCGGTGATCTACAAGGGATCATTGATAACTTAAATGCTGTTCGTAAAGAAGCTAATCAAGGGGCGATCATGCGTGAAGGCATGAAAGTAGTTATTGCTGGACGCCCTAATGCGGGTAAATCTAGCCTACTAAATGCCTTATCTGGTAAAGACAGCGCTATCGTTACTGATATAGCAGGAACCACGCGTGACGTACTAAGAGAGCATATTCACATTGATGGCATGCCTTTACATATCATTGATACTGCTGGCCTTCGTGAAGCCTCTGATGAAGTAGAGCGTATTGGTATTGAGCGAGCTTGGGATGAAATAGCCCAAGCCGACCGAGTACTATTTATGGTTGATGGCACAACAACAGACGCTACCGATCCTAAAGTAATTTGGCCAGAGTTTCTTGACCGACTACCAGAAAAAATGGGCATGACAGTGATCCGTAATAAAGCAGATCAAACAGGCGAAGAGCTTGGTATCTGTCATGTTAACGATCCAACACTTATTCGTTTATCTGCAAAAACTGGCGAAGGTGTTGATGCTTTACGTGAACATTTAAAAGAGTGTATGGGTTTTTCTGGTAATCAAGAAGGTGGTTTTATGGCTCGTAGACGCCATCTAGAAGCACTAGAAAAAGCGGCTCAGCATCTTGATATAGGACAACAACAGCTTGAAGGCTATATGGCAGGTGAAATCTTAGCAGAAGAGCTTAGAATCGCTCAACAACACTTAAGTGAAATCACTGGTGAATTTACTTCAGATGATTTATTAGGCCGCATATTTACTTCATTCTGTATTGGTAAATAATACTACATTAATACTTACCTAGATCATCACACACAAATGGGCTGTAATAGCCCATTTTTTATAGGAAAAATTCATGAAAAACGTATCTATTATTACGGGGAGTACTCTTGGTGGCGCTGAGTACGTAGGCGATCACATTGCTGATTTATTAGAAGAAATGGATATTATGACAGATATCCATAATCAACCAAATCTTGCTGAAATTGAAGTGAATAGCTTCTGGATATTAGTTGTATCAACCCATGGAGCAGGTGATTACCCAGATAATATCAAACCTTTTATTCAACAGTTATCCGATAACGCTAGTAATATTTCAGAAGTAGAGTTTGGCATTATTGCTATCGGTGATTCGAACTATGATACCTACTGTGCAGCAGGTAAATCTCTACAAAACACCCTTCTTAAGCTCGGTGCAATAGAAAAATACCCACTTTTAGAAATTGATATAACCCAAAGCAGCATTCCTGAAGAACCTGCTGAGTTGTGGCTAAAACAGAACATTTGTTAATAATTCGATCTTTAAACGTAACAGAAGTTATTAAATAGAAAATAGCTACTATGTGGATAACTATGCAAAGATCCAGTGATCAACTTATAGTTATCCATTGAATAAGATCTAAGGCTCAACATGCGTGTGGATAAGTAAGCTATTTGTCCTCAAGTAATCCGATCGAAGATCAAAGAAAAGTAACAACTTTAGATCGATCCAAAGTATATGATCCTATTGATCATTTATTACTTATCCACAGAGATCGGCGATCTATATAATAGATCTAATAAAGGATCTCTTTAAAAGATCTTATATATATTAAGCGATCTTTCTTTTTTGAACTTCCTCACTTTTTCGTTTCTTTCCAAGCTAGAAAAAGGGTAAAATAGATCTCTTAAATTAAATTCTTCTCACTATTTTCATAACACCTAAGGTCTAATCATGTTTTACCAAGAAAACTTTGATGTCATTGTTATTGGCGGTGGTCATGCTGGTACTGAAGCAGCACTTGCTGCAGCTAGAACAGGACAAAAGACACTTCTACTCACTCATAACATTGATACATTAGGTCAGATGTCGTGTAACCCTGCAATTGGTGGGATCGGCAAAGGCCATTTGGTAAAAGAAGTGGATGCTTTAGGTGGATTAATGGCACAAGCCACTGATCATGCCGGTATTCAATTTAGAACACTAAATGCTTCTAAAGGCCCAGCAGTTCGAGCTACACGTGCTCAAGCAGATAGAGCGTTATACAAAGCGTTTGTTCGTTCAGTATTAGAAAACCAACCAAACTTAACTTTATTTCAGCAAGCAGTTGATGATCTGATCATTGAAAACGATAAAGTTATCGGGGCTGTTACTCAAATGGGCCTTGAATTCCGTGCTAAATCCGTTGTATTGACGGCTGGTACCTTTTTAGGGGGTCAGATACATATTGGCATGGAAAACTTCTCAGGAGGCCGTGCAGGAGATCCTTCTTCGATCACTCTTGCTCAACGTTTACGAGATCGTCCATTTAGGATCGATCGCCTAAAAACAGGCACTCCACCACGTATTGATGCTCGTACTGTAGATTTTTCAAATTTAGAAGCACAACCTGGTGACAACCCTACCCCTGTATTTTCATTTATGGGTAGTCGTGAGCAACAGCCAAAACAAATCAACTGTTTTATCACTCACACCAATGAAAAAACACATGATGTAATTCGTAAAAATCTTGATCGCAGCCCTATGTATGCTGGTGTTATCGAAGGTATTGGTCCTCGTTATTGCCCTTCAATTGAAGATAAAGTGATGCGCTTTGCTGACAAAGACAGCCACCAAATCTTTATTGAACCAGAAGGCTTAACGACTCACGAATTATACCCAAATGGTATTTCAACAAGTTTGCCATTTGATGTTCAATTGCAAATTGTTCGCTCAATGAAAGGGTTTGAAAATGCACACATCGTGCGTCCAGGTTACGCAATTGAGTATGATTTCTTTGATCCTCGTGATTTAAAATCGACTTATGAAACTAAATTTATTGAAGGTCTATTCTTTGCTGGCCAAATCAATGGCACAACCGGTTACGAAGAAGCCGCTGCTCAAGGTTTAATGGCTGGTCTTAATGCAAGTTTGTTTGCTCAAGGCAAAGAAGGCTGGAGCCCACGTCGTGATGAAGCGTACATGGGAGTATTAATTGATGATTTATCAACACTTGGTACTAAAGAACCATACCGTATGTTTACATCCCGTGCCGAATATCGTTTGTCTTTACGCGAAGATAATGCAGATCTACGTTTAACAGAGCAAGGCCGCGAACTTGGTTTAGTTGATGATGCTCGTTGGGCTCGATTTAATGAAAAAGTGGAAAATATTGAAAAAGAGCGTCAACGCTTAAAAGATATTTGGATCAACCCAAAATCAGAAAATATTGATCAAGTGAACTCGATCTTAAAAAGTCCGATCGTACGCGAAGCAAGCGGAGAAGATCTTCTTCGCCGTCCTGAAGTGACGTATTCAACATTGGTTTCACTTGAAAACTTTGCACCAGCAATTGAAGATTCTCAAGCGTCTGAACAAGTTGAAATCCAAGTAAAATATGCGGGTTATATTCAGCGCCAACGTGATGAAATTGAAAAATCATTACGCCATGAAAATACAAAACTGCCACTTAACTTGGAATACAGTAAAGTTAAAGGTCTTTCAAATGAAGTGGTTGCTAAATTGAGTGATGCAAAACCAGAAACACTCGGAGTAGCTTCTCGTATCTCAGGTATTACACCGGCTGCAATTTCTATTTTATTAGTTCATTTAAAGAAACACGGTTTATTAAAGAAAGGTGAGTAACGTGAGCGATTTATCTCAACAATTTGACCATTTAATTGCTCAAACAGAATTAAATGTCTCTGAATTGCAAAAAGAACAATTACTTGGCTATGTCGCTCTACTCCATAAATGGAATAAAGCGTATAACTTAACGTCGGTTAGAAACCCAAGTGAAATGGTTATTAAACATATCTTAGATAGTATTGTGGTTAGTCCAAAGCTATCTGGTGAACGTTTTATTGATGTCGGTACTGGACCAGGCTTACCTGGGATCCCATTAGCGATCATGAATCCTGAGAAATCATTTACTCTACTAGATAGCTTAGGTAAGAGAATTCGCTTTATTAAGCAAGTGATTCACGAATTAAAAATTACCAATGTAACACCAGTTCAGAGTCGTGTTGAAGAGTTTCAACCTGAAGAAAAATTTGATGCAGTCCTAAGTCGTGCATTTGCATCAATGACAGATATGGTAAATTGGTGTCATCATTTACCAAAAGAAGACGGTGTATTTTTAGCATTAAAAGGTATTTACTCTGAAGATGAAGCAAATGATCTTCCTGAGTGGTGTTCTGTTAAAAGTGTAACGACATTAATCGTACCGGAGTTAGAGGGTGAGCGACATTTAGTCACCTTAGCCGGACAGAAATAATGAAATGGGGTTAGTGTGGGAAAAGTTATCTCTATTGCGAACCAGAAAGGTGGTGTAGGCAAAACAACAACGGCGGTGAATCTTGCCGCTTCTATGGCTGCAACACATCGTAAAGTCTTACTAATAGACCTTGATGCTCAAGGTAATGCCACTATGGCAAGTGGTATAGACAAATACGATGTAGATGCGACGGCGTATGAGTTGTTGGTTGACGAAGTTCCTTTTGAGAAAGTCGTGATAGAAGAGACTTCTGGAGGCTATGATTTGATTGCAGCAAATGGCGATATTACCGCCGCTGAAATTAAATTAATGGAAGTATTTGCTCGTGAAATTCGCCTGCGAAATATGATTGCTTCGGTTCGTGGTAACTATGATTTCATCTTTATAGATTGCCCTCCTGCGCTAAATCTCCTTACAATTAACGCCATGGCTGCCTCAGATTCTGTATTAGTTCCTATGCAGTGTGAATATTATGCACTAGAGGGACTAACGGCTTTGATTGATACAATTGGTAAATTAGCCGCTGTAGTGAATGCTGATTTGAAGATTGAAGGTTTATTAAGAACCATGTTTGATCCTCGTAATCGCTTAGCAAATGATGTATCTGATCAACTAAAGAAACATTTTGGAGATAAAGTATATCGCACTGTTATTCCTCGAAATGTACGTTTAGCTGAAGCGCCAAGTCATGGTAAACCTGCAATGTATTATGATAAATACTCAAATGGTGCAAAAGCTTATTTAGCTCTTGCCGGAGAGATAATTCGCCGTGACGAAATGGAAAAAGAAAGGGAAACAGAAATTCATGGGTAACAAACGTGGTTTAGGCAAAGGGTTAGATGCCCTATTAGCGACAAGTTCGCATGCTCGTGAAAAAGAAACCGCTGCCGATCAAAGTGAAGCTATGTCTAAAGAGACTCAATTGATTGATGTAAGTATTCATCAGTTAAACCCGAGTCCATACCAACCTAGAAAAGCAATGGAAGAAGACTCTTTAGAAGAGTTGTCGGCTTCAATTCGTTCTCAAGGTATCATTCAACCTGTCGTTGTTCGTCAAATAGCAGAGCAACAATATGAGATTATTGCAGGTGAAAGACGTTTTCGTGCAGCTAAGAAAGCAGGCTTAAAATACGTTCCATGCGTTGTTAAATCGGTTGAAGATAAAGCGGTTATAGCCATGGCATTAATCGAAAATATTCAGCGTGAAGATTTGAATGTTATTGAAGAAGCACAAGCTTTAGAGCGTTTACAAAAAGAGTTTGAGCTTACTCATCAGCAAATATCAGATGTTATTGGTAAGTCTCGTACAACCGTTACTAACTTATTGCGCTTAAATGCGTTATCTAGTGAAGTTAAAGCTCTGGTTGAAAGTAAATCTCTAGAGATGGGCCATGCTCGCGCGCTTTTGGCATTAGAAAAAGATCCACAGATTGAACTTGCTAACCTTGTTATTAAGAAGAAGTTGACAGTTCGCCAAACAGAGCAGCACGTAAAAGCATTACTTTCACCAGAAAAAGAGAGTATATCTGTTAAGGAAGATCCTGAAATGACAGCAATGTCAGATAAGTTATCTTTAACATTAGGTTCTAAGGTTGTGATTAGCCGAAATTCATCCGGCAAAGGGAAGTTAACAATTAGCTTTGACGAGGCTCACAAATTAGAACAACTGATCGCAAAGCTAGAAAGCGAAGTGTGATATAAAACAGTGTTTCAAAGTAAAATCATATTTTACGTCGTAAAAGTTACTGCTTTGTTCTCATAAATGTAACTTTTTAATGCTATTTGATTGCATTCATATGGGTGCAACGTATAATTTTTGCAAAATCTTCGCCTTGTGTTGATTTATGTCAAGGCAAAGATGCTTTAAGGAAGAATACATGGTAGTTACGCTTGCTAAACCAGGGCGTTTGCTTGCAAAGCGATTGTTATTGATTCAGCTAAGTGTCACTACAGTTATGACAATAGGGATGAGCATAGCCGTTAGTGCTAGTTGGGGAATGTCAGCATTAGTTGGTGGTAGTATTTTTATTATTGCTAATTTAGTGTTTTCAAAATGTGCATTTATGTTCAGTGGGGCAAGAGCTGCTAAAATGGTTGCTGCTTTTTTCTATCTGGGTGAAGTGCTTAAAATTCTTATAACAATTGTTTTATTTTCTATTGTTTACGTGTATACAGAGGTGGAACTTGTTCCCCTCAAACTAACCTATTTGCTGGTACTGGGTAGTAATATCTTTGCACCAGTTTTCTTTATTAACAACAGGAAATAGGAAAAGTTATGTCTGCGTCAACGCCTACTGAATATATTAATCATCACCTGCAAAATCTCTCGTTAGGGAAATTAGGTATTGTTGATGAATTAAGTTTTTGGAATGTGCATATAGACAGTTTGTTTTTTTCTGTGCTAACAGGTGTGTTATTCCTTTGGGTATTTCGTTCTGTAGCTAAGAAATCAACGACTGGAGTACCAGGTAAATTACAGTGTTTCGTCGAAATGGTGGTTGAATTCGTTGATGGTAACGTAAAAGAGACTTTCCACGGCAGAAACCCTTTGGTTGCTCCACTAGCTTTAACCATATTTTGTTGGGTAATAATTATGAATGTCATGGATTTAGTTCCAATTGACTTCTTACCTTACCCTGCTGAACATTGGCTAGGTATCCCTTATCTTAAGGTGGTTCCTACTGCTGATGTAAACATTACTATGGCAATGGCTCTTGGTGTGTTTGCTTTAATGATTTACTACAGCATTAAAGTAAAAGGCCTAGGTGGTTTTGCAAAAGAATTGGCATTACACCCATTTAATCACTGGATTATGATTCCATTTAACCTACTTATTGAAGTTGTTTCGCTATTAGCTAAACCTCTTTCTCTAGGTATGCGTTTATTTGGTAACATGTTTGCTGGTGAAGTGGTATTTATCCTAATCGCTGCAATGTTACCTTGGTATTTACAATGGGTCGGTGCGTTACCTTGGGCTATTTTCCATATTTTGGTTATCTTAATCCAAGCATTTGTTTTCATGATGTTGACGATAGTTTATATGTCAATGGCTCATGAAGATGGCGATCATTAATTTAAATTTTTAATACAACTCTATCTATTCAATTGGAGAATATAAATGGAAACCGTTCTTAGTTTTTCAGCTATCGCAGTAGCTATTATTGTTGGTCTTTGTGCTGTAGGTACAGCAATTGGTTTTGCTATTCTTGGTGGTAAGTTTCTGGAAGGCGCAGCTCGTCAACCTGAAATGGCTCCAATGCTACAAGTTAAGATGTTCATCATCGCTGGTCTATTGGATGCGGTTCCAATGATCGGTATCGTAATCGCGCTACTATTCACATTTGCTAACCCATTTGTTGGTCAACTAGCAGGCTAATTTAGCCTTTTGCTAATTGAATTTTTGTAGCTGATTCTTAACGAGGGGTAGCTGTTGTGAATATGAACGCAACTCTGCTTGGTCAAGCAATCGCTTTTGCTATGTTTGTTTGGTTCTGCATGAAATATGTATGGCCACCAATCATGGAAGCGATCGAGGCACGTCAGAAGTTAATTGCTGACGGTTTATCTGCCGCTGAACGCGCAGCTAAAGACCTTAATTTGGCACAAGCCAATGCTTCTGATCAACTGAAAGAAGCAAAGCGCGCTGCAACTGAGATCATCGAACAAGCGAATAAGCGTAAAGGTCAAATTTTAGACGAAGCTCGTGAAGAAGCTCTGACAGAACGTCAGAAGATTCTTACACAAGGTGAAGCTGAACTTGAATCTGAACGCAAACGCGCTAGCGATGAACTGCGTAAACAAGTTGCAACTCTGGCTGTGATTGGTGCCGAGAAAATCTTGGAGCGTTCTATTGATGTAGAAGCGCAGAAAGATATTCTTGATAACATCACTGCGAAATTGTAAGTAAAAGGGGCCAAGATATGTCGACAATGACAACGATCGCACGCCCCTACGCGAAAGCAGCTTTTGACTTTGCGGTCGAAAAGAACGAATTGGACCAATGGGTTCAAATGCTAACTTTTTGTTCAGAAGTCGCAAGAAATGAAGACGTTGCTCAGTTGCTTGATGGTGCTGTTGCACCAGAAAAACTGTCAGAAATCTTTATTTCAATTTGTGGTGAACAATTGAACGAGTTTGGACAGAACCTGATTCATGTAATGGCTGAAAACGGCCGTTTGAAGGTTCTACCTGATGTGTTAGATCAATATATCTTTTTAAAACATGAGTTTGAAAAAATGATTGATGCTGAAGTTATTTCAGCAGTTGAGCTGACAGAACAGCAAAAAGCTGACATTAGTGCCAAACTTGAAGCTCGTTTAGAGCGTAAAGTGAAGCTGAATTGTAGCGTAGATGAGGCCCTACTAGCTGGGGTCATAATTCGAGCCGGAGACCTAGTCATTGATAACTCAGCACGTGGCCGTTTGAGCCGCCTGAGTGAAACATTGCAGTCTTGATGGGGAATGGAGCATGCAACTTAATTCCACGGAAATTAGCGATCTAATCAAACAACGTATTGAAAAATTCAACGTTGTAAGTGAAGCTCGCAACGAAGGTACAATCGTTTCGGTAAGCGACGGTATCATTCGTATCCACGGCCTTGCAGACGTTATGCAAGGCGAAATGATTGAATTACCGGGTGGCCGTTACGCGCTAGCACTTAACCTTGAGCGTGACTCAGTTGGTGCTGTTGTAATGGGCCCATATGCTAACCTACAGGAAGGCATGAAAGTAACAGGTACTGGTCGTATCCTTGAAGTACCAGTAGGCCCTGAAATGCTAGGTCGTGTTGTAAACACACTTGGTGAGCCAATTGATGGTAAAGGCCCTATTGATGCGAAACTAACTTCTCCAGTAGAAGTGATTGCACCTGGTGTAATCGATCGTAAATCAGTAGACCAACCTGTACAGACTGGCTATAAGTCAGTTGACTCAATGATCCCAATCGGCCGTGGTCAGCGTGAGCTAATCATCGGTGACCGTCAGACTGGTAAAACAGCTATGGCGATTGATGCGATCATTAATCAGAAAAATTCTGGTATTTTCTCTGTTTACGTTGCGATTGGCCAAAAGGCATCAACAATTGCTAACGTAGTACGCAAACTAGAAGAGCACGGCGCATTAGCGAATACTATTGTTGTTGTTGCTTCTGCTTCTGAATCTGCTGCGCTGCAATATCTTGCACCGTATTCAGGTTGTGCGATGGGTGAATACTTCCGTGACCGCGGTGAAGATGCTCTGATTGTTTATGATGATCTATCTAAGCAAGCTGTAGCTTATCGTCAGATTTCTCTACTACTGAAACGTCCACCGGGTCGTGAAGCGTATCCTGGCGATGTTTTCTATTTACACTCCCGTTTACTAGAGCGTGCTGCTCGTGTAAGCGAAGCGTATGTTGAGAATTTCACTAATGGTGAAGTGAAAGGTAAAACAGGTTCTTTAACTGCTCTACCTATCATCGAAACTCAAGCTGGTGACGTATCTGCATTCGTACCAACCAACGTAATCTCGATTACCGATGGTCAGATCTTCCTACAAACAGAACTGTTCACCGCTGGTGTTCGTCCTGCGGTAGATCCAGGTATCTCTGTATCTCGTGTAGGTGGTGCTGCGCAAACTAAGATCATTAAGAAACTGTCTGGTGGTATTCGTACTGCTCTTGCACAGTATCGTGAACTAGCAGCGTTTGCTCAGTTCTCATCTGATCTTGATGACGCGACTAAAAAGCAACTTGATCATGGTGAGAAAGTAACTGAGTTAATGAAACAAAAGCAGTACGCTCCAATGTCTGTTTTTGATCAAGCTCTAGTTATCTTTACAGCTGAGAAAGGTTATTTGAATGATGTTGAGCTTTCTAAGCTTGCTGATTTCGAAGAAGCATTGCTGTCGTATGCTCGTGGTCAATTTGCCGATCTAGCAACAGAGATCGACTCATCGGGTGCTTGGAATAAAGAAGTTGAAGCTCAGTTTGTTAAACTGGTTGAAGACTTTAAAGCAACCCAGACCTGGTAATTCGTTGGTGGCCTGTAATGGGTCACCCGAAAACGGAGAGTAACGATGGCCGGTGCGAAAGAAATTCGTAACAAGATCGGGAGTGTAAAAAGCACTCAAAAGATCACGAAAGCAATGGAAATGGTAGCCGCTTCTAAAATGCGTCGCTCGCAAGAGTCGATGGCAGCGTCTCGTCCATATGCTGAGACAATACGTAAAGTAATCGGTCATTTAGCGCTTGGTAGCCTTGAGTATCATCATCCATACCTTGAGGAGCGCGAAGCTAAGCGCGTTGGTTACATTATTATTTCTAGTGATCGTGGTTTGTGTGGTGGCTTAAACATTAACTTGTTTAAAAAAGTCATGGCAGAAATGAAAACATGGTCAGAAGATGGTGTTGAAATTGATTTAGCCGTTATCGGCTCTAAAGCAACAGCATTCTTTAATAGCTATGGCGGTAACGTTATTGCTCAAAACTCTGGTCTAGGTGATAAACCTAGCTTAGAAGAATTGATCGGTACTGTTGGTGTGATGCTTAAGAAATATGATGAAGGCCAGTTGGATCGCCTGTATGTAGTGAGCAATAAGTTCATTAATACAATGGTACAAGAGCCAACAATTGACCAATTACTTCCTTTGCCTAAATCTGAAGATGAAGCAATGAAACGCACTCATTCTTGGGACTATATTTATGAGCCTGAGCCTAAACCATTACTAGATGCTTTATTGATTCGATACGTTGAATCACAAGTGTATCAAGGTGTGGTTGAGAATTTAGCCTGCGAACACGTAGCGCGAATGATTGCGATGAAAGCGGCAACTGATAACGCTGGTGACATTATTGATGAACTGCAACTTGTGTATAACAAAGCCCGTCAAACGGCGATTACACAAGAGCTTTCTGAAATTGTTTCAGGCGCATCAGCGGTTTAAGCATAGGTATTTAAACAGTTTAGAGGATTAACGATGACTACAGGTAAGATCGTACAGATCATCGGTGCGGTAGTTGATGTAGAGTTCCCACAAGGTAGTGTACCTCGCGTATACGATGCTTTGAATGTTATTGAAGCAAAAGAACGTCTTGTTCTTGAAGTTCAACAACAAATCGGCGGTGGCGTTGTACGCGCAATCGTTATGGGTAGCTCAGATGGTTTACGTCGTGGTTTAACAGTAGAAAATACTGGTGCACCAATTACTGTTCCAGTAGGTACTAAAACCTTAGGTCGTATCATGAACGTTCTTGGGGACGCGATTGATGAGTGTGGCGAGATTGGTGCTGAAGAGCATTATTCAATTCACCGCGAAGCACCTAGCTATGAAGAGCAGTCTAACTCGACTGAACTTCTAGAAACGGGTGTTAAAGTAATCGACTTAATTTGTCCATTCGCTAAGGGTGGTAAAATCGGTCTATTCGGTGGTGCAGGTGTAGGTAAGACTGTCAACATGATGGAACTTATCAACAACATCGCACTACAACACTCTGGCCTATCTGTGTTTGCAGGTGTAGGTGAGCGTACTCGTGAAGGTAATGATTTCTACTTTGAAATGCAGGAAGCTGGTGTTGTAAACATCGAAAAACCTGAAGAATCAAAAGTAGCGATGGTTTACGGTCAAATGAATGAGCCACCAGGTAACCGTTTACGTGTTGCTTTGACTGGTCTAACAATGGCAGAGCGTTTCCGTGACGAAGGTCGTGACGTTTTACTATTCATTGATAACATCTATCGTTATACGCTAGCGGGAACTGAAGTATCAGCTCTACTAGGTCGTATGCCATCAGCAGTAGGTTACCAGCCTACACTAGCTGAAGAGATGGGTGTTCTTCAGGAACGTATCACTTCAACTCGTAGTGGTTCTATCACTTCAGTTCAAGCGGTATATGTACCTGCGGATGACTTAACGGATCCATCTCCAGCAACAACGTTTGCTCACTTAGATGCGACAGTTGTACTTAACCGTAATATCGCATCAATGGGTTTATACCCTGCGATTGACCCGTTAGATTCAACATCTCGTCAACTTGATCCACTTGTTGTTGGTCAAGAGCACTATGATATCGCACGTAATGTACAATCTACATTACAGCGTTATAAAGAGCTAAAAGACATCATTGCTATCCTAGGTATGGACGAGCTATCTGAAGAAGATAAGCAAGTTGTATCTCGTGCCCGTAAGATTGAGAAGTTCTTAACTCAACCTTACCACGTAGCGGAAGTATTCACAGGCGACCCAGGTATTTACGTACCACTTAAAGACACATTAGCTGGCTTTAAAGGGTTATTAGCTGGTGATTACGATGACGTTCCTGAGCAAGCCTTCATGTACTGCGGTAAGATTGAAGAAGCGCTTGAGAATGCGAAGAAGCTATAAGGCTGATTAGGAGGCGATATGGCAGCAATGACCTTTCACCTGGACGTTGTAAGTGCTGAGAAAAAATTATTCTCAGGACTTGTTGAAACGATGCAGGTGAGCGGAAGCGAAGGTGAACTTGGTATTTTCCATGGTCACGCACCGCTGCTGACCGCTATCACGCCTGGTATGGTGCGTATTGTTAAACAACACGGTCACGAAGAGTACATTTATGTCTCTGGTGGCATGGTTGAGGTTCAACCTGGTTCGGCAACTGTTTTGGCAGATACCGGAATCCGTGGTGAAGACCTAGACGCAGCTAAGGCAGAAGAAGCTAAACGCAAGGCTGAGGAAAATATTAAGAATCAGCATGGCGACATTAACTTCGCTCAAGCGGCCAGTGATTTGGCTAAAGCGATCGCACAGCTTCGAGTTATCGAGCTGACAAAACGTTCGCGTTAATCAAGCACCATTAGAAAGAAGGCGACCTATTTAGGTCGCCTTTTCTTTTTAAAGGCTTACAACTTTGATGTGTTTCTTACCTACTTAAATGCTTTTTAGCATATAATATCAATCCAAATATTCATCCCATTAGCAACTGTTCATTAGATAAATGATATAAGTTGATAATGGATTTAGTATTTAATTATTCAATAAAGCTAGTAAGTTAAGCTAGCGTATAAATGAAATAGGCTTTTTATGAACTTTAGTGCAGTAATTTTGGCGGCGGGTAAAGGCACTCGTATGTACTCAAACAAACCTAAAGTACTTCACACTTTAGCTGGTAAGCCAATGGCTAAACATGTGATCGATACGTGTGAGGGACTTGGTGCTCAAAATATCCACCTGGTTTATGGTCATGGTGGTGATCAAATGCAGGCTGAGCTGTCTCAAGAAAATGTTCATTGGGTTCTTCAAGAAAAGCAATTAGGTACCGGTCATGCGGTTAACCAAGCTGCACCAGAATTTGCTGATGATGAGAAAGTTTTAGTCCTTTATGGGGACGTACCTTTGATCAGTGCTGAAACAGTAGAAAATCTATTAGATGCTCAGCCAACAGGTGGTATTGCATTATTAACTGTTGTGCTAGATAACCCTATGGGTTATGGCCGTATTATTCGTCGTAATGGCCCTGTAATTGCGATTGTAGAGCAGAAAGATGCAACGGAAGAGCAAAAGCTTATTAAAGAAATTAACACTGGTGTAATGGTTGCTACAGGCGGCGATTTAAAGCGTTGGTTATCTGCTCTTAAGAATGAAAATGCTCAAGGTGAATACTATTTAACAGATATCATTGCAGCAGCACACAGTGAAGGTCGCGCAGTAGAAGCGGTTCACCCTGTAAGCCCTATTGAAGTTGAAGGGGTTAATGATCGTGCCCAGCTTGCTCGTTTAGAAAGAGCTTATCAATTTGCTCAAGCAACAAAGTTATTAGAACAAGGAGTCATGCTTCGAGATCCGAACCGCTTCGATCTTAGAGGATCATTACAGTGCGGTATGGATATTGAAATCGACGTAAATGTGATTATTGAGGGTAATGTAACTCTTGGTGATAACGTAATGATTGGTGCGGGTTGTGTTCTTAAAGATTGTGAAATTGATGACAATACGATTATTCGTCCATATAGCGTTATTGAAGGCGCTACGGTTGGTGAAGAGTGTACGGTTGGCCCATTTACTCGTCTACGTCCAGGTGCAGAGCTGTGTAATGATGCGCATGTTGGTAACTTTGTTGAAGTGAAGAATGCTCGTCTAGGTGAGGGTTCTAAAGCAAACCATTTAACGTATCTTGGTGATGCTGAGATTGGTAAGCGTGTAAATGTTGGTGCTGGTGTAATTACGTGTAATTACGATGGTGCAAATAAGTTTAAGACAGTAATTGGTGATGATGTGTTTGTTGGCTCTGATTGTCAGCTTATTGCTCCAGTTACTATAGCGAATGGCGCGACTGTTGGCGCGGGTTCTACAGTAACTAAAGATGTGGCTGAAAATGAACTTTACATTAGTAGAGCTAAAGATCGTCGTATTGCTAATTGGCAACGTCCAACAAAAAATAGTTAATATATAAATACTTATACCTATTTTATCGGTATTTGGTCATAAAAAAAGAAGCGATTATCGCTTCTTTTTTTGTATCTGAAATCTAATACCAATTAAATGACAGATAAAAAAAATGCCGACCGAAGTCAGCATTTAAAAATTTTATTCGAAAATTCGAATTAAGCTGGAGTAACGTCTGCAGCTTGTGGGCCTTTTTGACCTTGTTCAACTGTGAAAGTTACCGCTTGGCCTTCTTTCAGAGTTTTGAAACCTTCAGTTGCGATAGCACGGAAGTGAACGAATACGTCAGCGCCGCCGTTATCTTGAGTAATGAAACCGAAACCTTTCTCTTCGTTAAACCACTTAACGATACCAGTTGTTTTAGACATAATATATCCTAATTTTTTTAATTAAATAATTCGCATAATGCGAAGTTGTAGCCATAAAGAATTATTTATTGAGGTAAAACATATGTATAAAAAGCTTCAAGCATAACTGGTAAAGCAGTATAACGAAGGTTTCAAAATCATAATATTACAGATAAATAGGTCTGTTTACAGGCCAGACAAAATAATAGCACTTTTTAACCGATTGTATAGCATAATTTTAAAATTGAATGAAAATAAGGCTAAAAATGAATTAGCCTTACTTGATACTATGTGTGTTCAAGATAAAAAGAATTGATAGGCAGGATTTGTTGTTTCGTCAGTCCATTGATAGCCTAATTCTGCAAGATGTTTTGAGAAATCAACAAGATCAGAATCATCCAATTCAAAACCACATAACACTCGACCATAATCGGCACCATGGTTACGATAATTGAATAAACTGATGTTCCAATGAGTGCCTAAAGTGCTTAGAAATTTAACTAATGCACCAGGGTACTCAGGAAATTCGAAGCTATATAAACGCTCTTTCAATGGTTTAGAGGGTTTTCCTCCAATCATATAACGAATATGGAGTTTAGCCATTTCATTATCAGAAAGGTCAACGACTGGATAATCACCTTGCTGTAAGTCGTTGATAATACCGTCAAGCTCTTCTTGCCCTTCCTGTAGGCGTACCCCGACAAAAATATTGGCTAGTTTGTCATCGTTATAGCGATAGTTAAACTCAGTAACAGCTCGCCCTCCAATAAGGTTACAGAACTCGAAGAATGCCCCTTGACGTTCAGGGATGGTGACTGCTAACAGACCTTCTCTTTTTTCACCGAGTTCGCAACGTTCTGAAACATAACGTAAACCATGGAAATTGGTGTTTGCACCAGAAAGAACAGTGCCAAGTTGTTTATCTTGTAGTTGGTTTTGATCTGCGAATTTTTTTAGTCCAGCTAACGCTAATGCGCCTGAAGGTTCAGCTATTGCACGCGTGTCTTCAAAGATATCTTTGACAGCAGCACAAATCTCATCGCTAGAAACGGTAATATGTCCATCAATGTACTGTTGGCATAAACGGAATGTTTCATCTCCAATGCGCTTTACGGCAACGCCATCAGCAAACATACTTACTTGATTAAGTACGACTGGCTCGCCAACGTCTAATGCAGCTTTTAAGCAGGCAGAGTCTCCAGGTTCTACAGCGATAATTTTTATTTCAGGCATTAGTTGTTTAATTAGAACAGCAACCCCTGCGGCTAAGCCACCACCACCAACAGGAACAAAAATATAATCTAAATGCCCATTTTGTTGTAGCATTTCCATTCCAATTGTTCCTTGACCTGCAATCACTAATGGGTGGTCAAAAGGAGGAACAAATGTATAACCGTGAAGTTCTGCTAATCGCTCTGCTTCTGCTTTGGCTTCGTCAAAGTTACTGCCATGAAGTACAACATTACCGCCAAACCCTTTCACGGCTTCTACTTTGATATCAGGCGTGGTTCGTGGCATGACTATGGTGGTTTGAATACCAAGTTTAGTGCCAGATAGAGCCATTCCTTGCGCGTGATTTCCGGCTGAGGCTGCGATAACGCCTGCTTTCTTTTGCTCTTCAGTCAGGCTTGAAACCATATTGTAAGCGCCGCGAAGCTTAAATGAGTGAACAGGTTGACGATCTTCTCGTTTTAATTGAACTCGGTTTTTAAGTCGCTCAGATAAACGAGGCATATCTTGAAGTGGCGTTACTGTTGCCACATCATAAACAGGTGCTCGTAAGATCTGACGCAGGTACTCTGCGCCAGTTTGATAAGAAGGTGTTGTCATAAATTTATCCTTCTAACTTAGATCTATCACGTACCGCGCCTTTATCTGCACTCGTCGCCATCATTGCATAGGCTTTTAGTGCAAAAGAGACTTCACGTTGACGATTCACAGGCTTCCAACCTAACTTATCTTGCTCTGCACGACGCTCGCTTAATTCAGCTTCTGGTACATCAAGAGTGATAGAACGGCTTGGAATATCAATAGTGATAATATCCCCTGTTTTGACTAATCCAATAGTGCCACCACTTGCGGCTTCTGGAGAAGCGTGACCGATAGAAAGACCTGAAGTACCACCAGAGAAACGGCCATCAGTAAGAAGAGCACACGCTTTACCAAGCCCCATTGATTTTAGGTAAGTGGTTGGGTATAGCATTTCTTGCATACCCGGGCCACCTTTAGGGCCTTCGTAGCGAATAACAACCACATTCCCTGCTTTTACTTGCCCGCCTAAAATACCTTCTACTGCGGTATCTTGGCTTTCAAATACAATCGCAGGACCTTGGAATTTAAGGTTATCTTTATCAACACCAGCTGTTTTTACAATACAGCCGTCAACTGCGATATTACCCGAAAGAACCGCTAGACCACCTTCTTGGCTAAAGGCATTTTCTTTTGTTCTGATACAGCCATTTTCACGGTCATCATCAAGACGATCCCAGCGACAATCTTGTGAAAATGCTTTTGTGGTTCGAATACCTGCAGGACCGGCACGGAAGAATTTAAGCACGGCTTCATCTTCAGTTTGCATGATGTCGTATTGAGCTAACTGCTCTTTCATCGTTAGGCCAAGTACTGTATTGGTATCACTATTAAGTAGATTTGCTCGATCTAGCTCACCAAGGATAGCCATTACACCACCAGCACGGTGAACGTCTTCCATGTGATATTTAGGTGTTGAAGGTGCAACTTTACATAGATGAGGTACTCGACGAGACATCTCATCAATATCATCCATATCAAAATCGATTTCGCCTTCTTGAGCGGATGCTATTAGGTGAAGAACCGTATTACTTGAACCACCCATTGCAATATCAAGTGCCATGGCATTTTCAAATGCGGCTTTGTTGGCAATATTACGTGGTAGTGCTGAGTCATCACCTTGCTCGTAATAGCGTTTGGTTAGAGTCACGATGCGTTTACCTGCATTGATAAACAGCTCTTCACGATCGGCGTGAGTAGCAAGCATTGAGCCATTACCCGGTTGAGATAGCCCTAATGCTTCGGTTAAACAGTTCATTGAGTTAGCAGTAAACATACCAGAACATGAACCACAGGTTGGACACGCAGAACGTTCTACTTGCTCACTTTGCTCATCTGAAATCATTGGATCGGCGCCTTGGATCATCGCATCAACAAGATCAAGCTTGATGATTTGATCTGAAAGCTTAGTCTTACCTGCTTCCATTGGGCCACCAGAAACAAAGATCACCGGAATATTAAGACGCATTGCTGCCATCATCATTCCAGGAGTTATTTTGTCACAGTTAGAAATACACACCATCGCATCTGCACAGTGAGCGTTAACCATGTATTCAACTGAGTCGGCAATAAGTTCACGTGATGGCAGAGAATAAAGCATACCGCCGTGACCCATTGCAATACCATCATCAACCGCAATGGTATTAAATTCTTTCGCGATACCGCCGGCTTTTTCAATTTCACCAGCAACCAATTGTCCCATGTCTTTTAGGTGAACATGACCAGGAACAAATTGGGTAAATGAGTTAACCACTGCAATGATTGGTTTACCAAAATCTTCTTCTTTTACGCCTGTTGCGCGCCATAGTGCACGAGCTCCAGCCATATTACGACCATGAGTGGTGGTGGCTGAACGGTATCTGTTTTTAGGTGATGTAGGCATTGTCATTAATCCTTTAAATTTTTATCTTATGCGCGATTCAATGTAGAGACATGAACTGCGGTAATATCCCAAAGTTTTTCAATTTGATTAGTCAGAAGACTGATTGGACGATCACTTTCGACGATAATCTCAACCGCAGCGATACCACTTGCTTGGTTTTGAGTCGCCAATACTTGCTTAATCGCAAAGCCTCGGTGACGAATAACACGCAATACGCGCTCCAGTAATACTGGCTTATCTGTTGCTTCAATTTCTAAAATATAACGTTGCATTATTCCCCCTCCACCATGTCTTGATTTGCGGCGCCTGGTGGTACAAGCGGCCATACATTTTCTTCTTCAGAGATCAACACGTGTAATAGATAAGCGGTTTCGCTTTCAAGCATATCTTTTAATGCAGGTTCCACTTCTTCTTTGGTTGTAATCGTTTTTCCGGGGATCCCAAATGCTGCAGCGAGAGCTACAAAGTCTGGATTATCATCTAAAATGGTTTCACTGTGGCGGCCGTCAAAAAACAGAGATTGCCATTGGCGAACCATACCTAAACGTTGGTTATTAAGTAGCACCATTTTTACTGGAATTTGTTTACGTTTAATAGTACCTAGTTCCTGAACGTTCATCATGAATGAACCATCACCAGAGATAAGAATTGATTGGTCATCAGGACGAGCGACCTTAGCACCTATTGCGGCTGGTAAACCAAAGCCCATAGTACCAAGACCAGCTGAGGTTAAATAATTCTCAGGCGCTCGAGGTTGAATGTGTTGAGCTGACCACATTTGGTGTTGGCCTACATCGGTAGCTACAATCGAGCTATCTGGCATCATGTCTGATAACTGTTTTAATAGCAGTGGAGCATAGATAAGCTCTCCAGGATGGTCGTAACGCCATTTAAATTCGCTACGTAAGGCGGTCACATTTTCTAGCCAAGGCGTGAGATCTTGAGAGGTACTAAGTTGCGGTAAGATAACATTGATATCGCCACGTAGTGTTGAATGTGCATGGCGAAGCTTATTAAATTCAGCAGCATCAATGTCAATATGAATGACTTTGGCGTGTGGTGCGAAGCTTTCTAATTTACCCGTTACTCGGTCATCGAAACGTGCGCCAACCACAATTAATAGGTCAGAGTCTTGCACAATAAGGTTGGCAGCTTTAGTACCGTGCATTCCGACCATACCTAGGTAATGAGGATCATGACGTTCAATCGAACCTAGACCTTTTAAGGTACTTACTGACGGCATAGGGTTTCGTTGTAAAAATTCACGAACTGAATCAGTAGCATGGGCTAATTGAACGCCACCACCGACATATAATACGGGTTTATTACTGGCTTTTAGAATGGCTTCTGCTGCTTCTATACTTTCAGGTGAAACAGTAGGAATTGCAGGCGGTTCAAAATGAGGGAGTACAGTAACAGGAGCTTCTGCTACCTGAACATCTTTAGCTATATCGATTAAAACAGGACCTGGACGACCTGTTTTTGCGACTTCAAAGGCCTCTGCAATTACAGGGGCTAAGTCATCAATATCGGTAACAAGGTAACTGTGTTTAGTACAAGAGAGAGACATACCAATCACATCCATTTCTTGGAAGGCATCAGTACCAATTAAATGGCTAGCAACCTGACCTGTGATAGCAACAAGAGGGATAGAATCAAGCATGGCATCAGCAAGACCTGTTATAAGGTTAGTTGCTCCTGGTCCCGAAGTAGCAAGACAGACTGCTACATCTTTTGTTGCTCTTGCCATCCCAATAGCAGCCATTGCAGCCCCTTGTTCATGGCGACATAAAATGTGTTCGACACCACCATCATACAAGGCATCATAGATCGGCATAATTGCCCCACCAGGATAACCAAAGACTGTTTTAATTCCTTCGTCTCTTAAGGCTTTTACTACTAATTGTGAGCCATTCATACCCTTTCGCTCCCTGCGTGAGTGGTTGTCTTTTTATTCTTGCACATCATGTGCTCCCATTTTCTTCCTGAATTCATAAAAAAGCCCCCTTGCTGATGTGCTTGGGGGCTTTAAGTGTGCGTTGCTATTGCGACTTTTTGCTCACTCATCCCCGCGCGGTGACCAAAATCACCACGAGAATGTTAATAATTAGAATATTTAGTTGAGCAAGCAAGGTCATTTCATCTGTCCGTAAACGTGTTTTTTATGATAATTCGTTACATTAACTTAGTGGTAACACAGACATGGCTCTCATGACAAGAAAAAATTCTCATTTAATTCACAATTCCTATTCATTTAGCGCTTATATATAACAAATCAATAAAAAGCGTAGAAATACTAGGCTTATCAATAAATGGGTAGGGAAATGGGATTAGCTATCATACATAGCAGGGCTTGTGTTGGTGTTGAAGCACCTCCTGTCACCGTTGAAGTGCATATTAGTAATGGAATGCCAGGATTCAGTTTAGTTGGCTTGCCGGAAACTACAGTAAAAGAAGCAAAAGATAGAGTAAGAAGTGCCATTATTAATGCTAATTTTGAATTTCCATCAAAGCGGATCACAGTGAATCTAGCTCCGGCGGATTTACCTAAAGAGGGAGGCCGTTTTGATCTACCAATCGCTCTTGGTATTTTGGCTGCGTCTGATCAGGTCCCTGAAATAAAATTGGCAGGGCACGAATTTGTGGGAGAGCTTGCTCTTTCTGGAGAGTTACGTCGAGTGAAAGGCGTGTTACCCGCAGCATTAGCCTCATTGAAGTCTAATAGATGCTTAGTGGTGCCTGATGAAAATGGCGATCAAGCGGCATTAGTGGGCAAAGATATTCATAAATCTGCACCTCACTTGTTGTCGGTGTGTGGTTTTTTATGTGGTCAGCAGCAATTGGGATTATTAACCTCTGAAAAAATCGAACAAGAAGTCGAGGGTATGGATCGAGACTTACAAGATATTATTGGTCAGCAACAAGGTAAGCGTGCGTTAGAAATTGCAGCGGCTGGTGGGCACAATTTATTGTACCTAGGTCCACCAGGAACAGGAAAGACTATGCTAGCTTCTCGTATGAGTGACTTATTACCCAAAATGACGAGCGATGAAGCGCTTGAAACCGCGGCTGTTGCCTCATTAACACATCAGCATATAGATGAATCTAATTGGCGTTCTCGCCCTTTTCGCTCTCCTCATCACTCTAGCTCTATGGCTGCATTAGTGGGTGGTGGTTCGATACCTAGACCTGGAGAGATTTCTCTTGCTCATAATGGCATTCTTTTTTTAGATGAGATGCCGGAGTTTGAAAGAAAGGTGCTTGATTCACTGCGCGAGCCATTAGAGTCTGGAGAGATTGTCATTTCTCGAGCAGCAAGTAAAACTCGATTTCCTGCCCGCTTTCAATTGGTTGGAGCATTAAATCCAAGTCCTACTGGATATTACGAAGGCAATAACACCAGAACCAATCCTCAATTAATTCTGCGATATTTAAGCCGTATTTCAGGGCCATTACTCGATCGATTTGATATGTCTTTAGAGATCCCTTTACTGCCTAAAGGCACTTTAACGGAAGGGGGAGATCGAGGTGAATCTACTCAAGAAGTAAAAGAAAGAGTCTTACTAGCGCGTTCACGAATGCTAGAAAGAAATGGCAAAATTAATGCATTATTAGGCAGCAGAGAAATAGATAAGTATTGTCCGTTAGCTAAAGAAGATGCCGCTTTCTTAGAGAATACACTCCATCAATTAGGTCTTTCTATTCGGGCTTATCATCGGATCATTAAGGTTGCGAGAACCATTGCAGATTTGAACGGTGAAGATAAGATCCTACGTATTCATCTAGCTGAAGCTGTGGGTTATAGGGCTATGGATCGCCTCTTAAAGCAATTAACCGCTCAAGCGATTTAGTGCCTTTTTATCTAGACGGAAATAAAGTTTCTTAACAAAAAAAAGTAAGGCTTGTTATTATATGGACAATTTTTACCCTGTTAACGAATGAAGACCCTTATGTTTGTGAATATCCGACTGGTTGCTAGCGTTTTGCTTGTGATGCTCAATACGGCATTGACCTCTTTAATTATCAGTTTTTTTGCTGTAATTAAGCTTATTTTCCCTTTTTCGGTGGTAAAAAAGATCACCGTTTCAATGGCAAATAAAACATTATGGGGCTGGGCGACAATAAATCTTCGTATGTTGAATTTGAATAATAATATCGAATGGGTCATTGAAGGCGGAGAGGATCTTTCTCAAGATAATTGGTACTTACTTCTTTCTAATCACGTAAGCTGGGCTGATATTGTTATTTTATCTTCGGTAATGAAAGATAAAATACCGATGACGAAGTTCTTTTTGAAGTATGAGCTACTTTTCGTTCCTTTTGTCGGTTTGGCGTGTTGGGGAGCTGATATGCCATTTATGCGCCGAGACCCAGATCGTCGAGATGATGATTTTAAAGCGATTCAAAAATCGTGTGAAAACTTTCGAGCAGTACCAACGACAGTGGTTAATTTCGTTGAAGGAACACGTGCAACACCTGAAAAACTAAAAGAAGCTCGCACACCCTATCAACACCTGTTTAAACCAAAAATTGGTGGTATCGCTTTTACGCTATCTGCGATGGGTGAATTGTTTGATGGTATTGTTGATGTGACTCTTGCGTATCCAGAGAATCAAGCTTCCCCGTTTATTGATATGTTGCAAGGTAAATTAACCAAGGTAGTGGTGCGTATTAATCTTTATCCAAATGATGAGAAGGTGAATGGTGATTACTTTGGTGATAAAGCTTTTAAGCGTGGCTTTCATAAATGGGTAAATGATTTGTGGAAAGAGAAAGATGAGTATCTGCAAGGTGTATTAAAGAAGTGATATAAAAAGGGAGCGAATTATCGCTCCCTTTTAGTTTCTATTACTTTTAAAACGAGACTGTTTATTACTTCTTCAATAACCAGTTAACCAGCTCGTAGTACTCTTCTGCACTTTTAATTTTACCGGTTTCAACAAGGTATTTGTTGTTAACAATAAGAGCAGGAACGCCTGTTAGGCCGCTATCTTGAAACGCTTTATCAAAACGGTTAACCATAGAGTTAATGGCAAAACTATTGTAAGTACCATCAAACTCATCAGAGTTAACGCCTTCATCAAGGAAGATTTGACGAATTTCTTGCTCATTACGTGGTGGCTTGTTCATGGTATGAATACGATTGAAAAAAACAGGAACCAGTTTATCTTCAACACCAAGAGAAACCATCGTAGCGTAAGCTTTACTCATTGATAGGCCCATTTTGCCACCCATGAAAGATACGTGTGTTTTCTTAAAAGTTGCATTATCTGGTAGTGTTTTCTTTAAGCCCTGAATTAGAGGTTCAAAGCTATTACAATGTGGGCAGTAGAAAGAGAAGAACTCATTTACTGTCGGTGTTTTTGATTCAGGAAGGTCGAGTACTTTGTAGTAGTCACCTTCAGTAAAGTTTGCTGCGTTTACAGAAAAACTTAGAACTAAAGCACCAAATAGTGCCATCATTTTCTTCATCATGTGTAACTCTCTCCAATCCATTTGTGTTTGTTTTATTGTTATTACCATTGAGGCATTAATTCTAAAGGTGCTTCGTTTAAAGCGGCTATTTGTTCTTTAAACCCAAGCACTTGGCTTTCCCAGTATTTTGCGTCAGCAAACCACGGGAATGCAATAGGAAACGCAGGGTCTTGCCAACGTTTTGCTAGCCATGCCATGTAGTGTACCATTCGTAGACCACGTAATGGCTCAATTAGTTTCAGTTGATTGTGGTCAAAATCGCAATATTCAGAATAAGCTTCAACCAGAATATCTAATTGAACCAATTTATCTTGACGGTCACCATTTAAAAGCATCCAGATATCTTGAGCAGCAGGGCCGTTTCTCGCGTCATCTAAATCCACGAATAATGGCCCATCACGCCATAAAATATTACTTGGATGACAATCGCCATGTAAGCGAATTGCTTTACTTGGTTGCCAATGTTGCTCAATTTTTCCAATCAACATATCAAGATCAGAGAAAAAGCTATTCTCTAAATAAGATGGAATGAATGAACTGTTTTCTAATAATTTTTTTGGTTGGTATAAGTATTCATCAAGTCCGATAGTTGGGCGATGAGTAAATAACTCAGACTCTCCTACCTTATGTATTCTACCTAAGTAGCGCCCTACCCATTCAAGTTGATCAAAATTATCTACTTCAAATGTACGGCCACCTAAACTGTCAAATAAAGCAAACCAATAGCCTTTAGCAAAGTGAAGTGTTTTGCCATTTATTTCTATTGGTGCCGCAACTGGTATATCTTGTTGTACAAGCTGTTTAGCAAATAAGTGTTCTTCTAAAATTTGAGCCTCGGACCAACGCTGAGGGCGATAGAATTTTACAACATAGCGGCGCTTTTCTTCGTCACTGAATTGATAAACACGGTTCTCATAACTATTTAGCGCTAGAAAGCCAGACTCCGCTCTTACGCCTATCTCTGCAAGGGCATGCCACAATAAGTCAGGGGTAAGCGTACTGAAGTTAAAGGCGTATTCAGACATAATGTTTTCTCAAATAAAAAGGGCTCATTATGAGCCCTTTGAGTCAATAATAGAGTGATTATAGCGGTTTAAAGAAACGGCTTTCTGCTTTTATCACTTGTTGGTCATTATTTTTTATTTCAAAAGTAATAGTGGTAATTGGTGCAGATAACTCCTCACTATTTGCCCCTAGGCTAATTGGTAAACTCAATACTTCACCAGGTTCTACATTTACATTTTGAGAACCATACCAAGTCACCTCTTCAAGGCCAGTCACCGACAGTAGATAGTTTTGCTCTTGCTGCGTTTTATTGATAATTTTCAAGGTGTAAGTATTTTCAATAAGGCCAGTATTGTTGATACGTGATAACTGGTTTCTATCTCGTAATACATCAAGTCCCATTGGTTCAACAGTGGCTATTTGGGCAATGAACAGACCGACCATTAAGATCATTACGATGCCATAGCCGATGAGTTTAGGGCGCATGATATGAGTTTTATGACCTGCTAACTTATGTTCTGTTGTGTAGCTGATTAAATCCTTTTCATAGCCCATTTTACCCATGGTTTCATTACAAGCATCAATACAAGCACCACAGTTAATGCATTCGTATTGTAGGCCATCACGAATATCAATACCCGTGGGGCAAACTTGAACACATAAATTACAGTCAATACAGTCGCCTAATCCGAGCTCTTTAGGGTCTTTTTTACGAGACCTTGGACCTCGAGATTCTCCGCGTTTTGGATCGTAGCCAACGATATAAGTATCTTTATCAAACATCGCAGATTGGAAGCGAGCATAAGGACACATATGCAAGCAGACGATAGAACGCATCCATCCTGCATTACCATAGGTGCAACCTGCAAAAAATAGTACCCAAAAGGCAGGTAAGAATTCACTATTAAAAGTGAAAAAATCGACTATTAATTCTTTTACCGGTACAAAATAACCAACAAAGGTTAGGCCTGTCGCAATGGCAATAGCAATCCAAGCGAGGTGTTTTAAGGCTTTTCTGGCAAGCAAGTTTGATGTCATCTTTAGCTGATCTTGCTTGCGTCGTTTGTTTGCAGGACCTTCTAATTTTTCTTCAAACCAGATATACATAAATGTCCAAACGGTTTGAGGGCAAAGGTAACCACACCATACTCGGCCTAAAAAGGTAGTAATAAAAAAGAGCCCGAATGCGGCGATGACAAAAAGAAGTGCCAATAAAGTGAGATCTTGAGGAAATAAGGTTGTGGCAAAGAAATTAAATTGCTGACTACCAATATCTAATAAAATCGCTTGTCTGTCGCCAAATGAAATCCATGGGGTAAGAACAAATAACGCTAATAAAAACCACCCACCATAGCGGCGTAGTTTTTGGAAAGTTCCTTTGCTTTGACGAACATAAATTCCTGAATTTGGATTAAAACGGTCACTGCTAGATTTATGTGTTTTTGGGTTAAATTGTTTTGGAGTCACATCTTTGATGTCGATCTTATCCTGACTCATTATTCTTCCTAATTATTTTTATGAGGTATCCCAACGATGGTTTTATTGAGCTGAACCATTTCGTGGTTGGTGATGTAGATATTGCGGCTGAATTATAGCTTGATGAGTAGTTAGAATACGTAGGAAGGTTCAAAGTTAGTTAAAAAAGTGTGCTTTATTTGAGAAAAATTCGATCTGATTCTTTATAAATCAGATCGCTATTGTCGATTCTTATAGAAGTCCGCGTGCTTTTAGAATGGCAGTTTTAAAATCGTTTTCTTGATCTTTTGCTAAGCCTGGGATCATTTCATCTTTTTCGCTGTTGCGCATTTTTAGATGATAGATAAGAACATCGTCCGTAAGATCTTCTAATTTACCTTCATATTTAGTCTCTTCTGCAAGTTTCATAATGAACTGCATAAGATTAAGTTCAGGTTCTTTTTTCCATTCTGGGTGGATCAATTCGATAAGTTCATTAACGCGGTGGCATTTCATTGAGCATTCTCCCTATTATTATTAAGGGCAAGTATATCGAAGTTATATCAGATATTAAAAGAAAAAGCGTAACCCAAAGGCTACGCTTTTAAATTATGCCGCACAGGAAACTTCAGTTGGAGTTTCAGTTTTTGTTGAAACTACTAGAGTCATTTCTGGTACGTTCTTTTTCGTTACCGCCACTTTTACAAAGTGGCTGCGACGACGATCCACACTATGCGTTGAAGCAGAGCGTGAGAACCTGACAGTCATAGGACGCATGTTTATCTCTATAGTCAGGCACTTCCTTGGCCAAATTAATGACCTAACGATTTATGAGTTACATCAAAATGAGACTCTTTTTAGCTTTCGCTAGTCCAAATAAATCGTCAGGATTGAGTGTTTATAAAACACTCACTGAGAGTATCATAAACTGCCAATTAGTCGAGGTACATCTCAGCGAAATGATATAAATTGAGCAATACTAATAGACTGAAATGCATGGATGAGTCAGGGAGAGTTAACATGTCTTTTTTTAAGAAAACACTGGCATCGTTGGGTATTGGTTCTGCAAATGTAGATACGATTATTCATCATGAAGTTCTGATCCCAGGTCAAAAAGTACAAGTGACTATTGAAATTACGGGAGGAGCTACTGAGCAGCATATTGAAAATATTGATTTGAAATTATGCTGTCAGTATAAAAAAGAAATGGTGCATAATGATGAAAAGGGAACACGTAGAGAGATTATCAGTCAAACTCATGTATTAGTCGATTGGGGATTACCTTACGCATTTACCATAGAACCTAAACAAGAGCGAAAATTTGATGTTGAGTTGGATCTGCCATTAAATACACCAGTGACAATTGGTGATGCAAAGGTATGGGTACAAACTGGGCTAGATATTTCTCTAGGGTTAGACCCGACAGATAAAGATCCGATTACTGTTCGTCCAGAGCCATTACTTGATGGGGTGTTAACAGCATTAGAAACGGAAGGTCTGCGTATTCGTCAGGTTGAGTGTGAACATGTGGAAGGATTTGAGTTACCTTTTGTTCAAGAATTTGAATTTGTTCCTTTTGATGGCCCATACCACGGTCGTTGGCGTGAACTTGAGTTAATTGCACATAGAAATAGTGACGAATTAGAGTTGTGGTTTGAGGTTGATAGAAGGCATAAAGGAGGAGTATTGGGCTTATTATCTTCAGTGTTAAGCAATGGAGATTTAAAGCGTAATCTAGTGCTCTCAACAAAATTATCTCCAGAAGATGCAGGTCAGCAAGTTATTGATTTTTTAAATCAAACGACATAGTAAATAGATATAAATGAAAAACCTCACATTTAAGCTTACAAGTGTACGCTTAAATGTGGCATACTTCCCTTATCGAGTAATCACTCTATGGGATAATTATGTCTACCTCTACAACATATTCAAAAAAAGAAGAATTAGCCAATAGCTTAAGCCATGGTCTAGGGATGGTTTTTGGTGTCGTTGCTTTAATATTATTATTAGTAAAAGCAAACTCGGTTGATGCTGATTGGTTAACAATAACAAGTATGTCTGTGTATGGCGCCAGTATTATTTTGTTGTTTCTCGCTTCTACGCTATATCATTCAATTGCCGCACCTAAAGCAAAACGAGTATTAAAAACCCTTGATCACTGTGCCATTTTTTTGCTTATCGCTGGTAGCTATACTCCTTATCTTCTCGTTAGCTTACGTACGCCATTGGCTTATTGGTTAATGGGGGTTATTTGGGCGATTGCGTTAATTGGTATCATAGGCAAGATTATTTTTGTTTATCGATTTAAGAAATTGTCATTGATTACTTATCTTATTATGGGGTGGTTGTCGGTGATTGCGGTGTATCAATTAGTGATACATATTGATATTAATGGTGTGATTTTACTTGGTCTTGGTGGTGTTATTTATTCTCTTGGCGTTATTTTTTATGTCGCGAAGAAGATCCCATATAACCATGCAATTTGGCATCTGTTTGTACTTGGTGGTTGTGTTACCCAGTTTTTATCTATCTATTACTACGTAAAACCCGTTTAAATACGATTTCCTGATGACAAAAAATGGCCTAGTGCGTAAACACTAGGCCATTTTTTAGTGCGCCGAGCATGGCGTTGTTCTAGGAGGTGAAAGTCCTCTACGGGCTCAGTCGAACGAGAACCGTTAGCCTATGCAAGGGTGTTCACCGTGAGGTGAAATCTGAAGGAAGCAAATG
>Ga0316197_10000118_pt1 | contig 60275 bp, 47 predicted proteins | sample OudBiesiAoxic_MG_FD_204939 | JGI IMG/M metagenome (GOLD analysis project Ga0316197, IMG submission 204939) | Coastal sediment microbial communities from Oude Bieten Haven, Netherlands - site A oxic | ecosystem: Environmental > Aquatic > Marine > Coastal > Sediment | place: Netherlands... | reverse complement strand
TTCAAATAGGACACTACGGGTTAAATCAAGTTACTGCATTCGAACTATCAAAAGATCAAATTCTCGCAAATGAAGGCGGGATTAATGATGCTTTTTTCCTTGCAAGAGATGTGACTTGTAGCTTCGGCGTTGCTAACTATTTGGATTGTGATCAGTCTGCTGATACGCTTTTTTTAAGAGCCGATGAGAATCTGTACATCGCGAAAGAGAAGGGACGAAATCAAGTATCTGCATAAATGAAGCAGATATCAACGATACCTGCTATCACTTCAAAACTAATTCCTTTGGTTTTAGGCTCTTTTCAAAGGCGATTTTTTATGGGTATAACCTTCTTTGAATAACAAATAGGCGCTGCCCTAATAAAATCGCTGCTACAGTAAGACCAATGGAGATGCCGATCCAAAACCCCTTTGCGCCAATAGGCTCAATCAGTAAATCAGTCATTGCTAAAATATAACCAAGTGGTAAGCCAACAATCCAATAAGATATAAATGTGCGCGTAAAGATAGCCGTCATCTCTTTATAACCACGCAGTGCACCTGCTGCCACAACTTGAATCGCATCAACACATTGATATAGCGCTGCAAACATAAGCAACGTGATAGCCAATTGAATAACTTCTTGGTTGTCAGTGTATAACATTGCGATCTGTGAGCTGAAAATGACCGTAAATAGTGCTGTGAAAATTGATAATCCTAGGCCAATGGCTAACCCAGAGTAGGTCGCTACTTTTGCGCCTCTGTTATTTTTTTGCCCTAAGTTAAAGCCAACACGAATACTTACCGCACTTGCGATGCTCATTGGTAACATAAATACCATGCTTGAAAAATTCATTGCGACTTGATGTGAAGCAACAACAAGTGCACCCAAAGGGGCAACAAGTACGGCGATACCTGCAAAAATAGTGATCTCAAAGAACATCGCAATCGCTACTGGCAAACCTAATTTAGAAATAACTGATATTTTTTTGAAATTTGGCCGAACAAAATGTTTGAAAAGCGGGAATTGTTGTAGTTTTTTAGTGACAAAAACATAACCCGCCAATGCAAATAACATAAACCAGTATACTAGCGTGGTTGCAACACCACATCCAACACCACCGAGTGCCGGCATACCAAATTGCCCGTAAACAAATATCCAATTAAGCGGGATATTCAGTAATAACCCCGCAAAACCAATCACCATTGCAGGTTTGGTGAGTGATAAACCTTCTACATAGTTACGCAGTGCTTGAAACAGTAAAAATGCAGGGACTGCCGGTAATACGGCATATAGGTAATTGGTAGTGATCTCTTTCAGTGCCGGTTCTATCGACATATAACCAACAATAAGTCCGGCGTTATACAATATGGCAATAATTGGAATTGAAAGGAGCAGTGCTAGGTATAGTCCTTGTTGTCCGGTTTTGGGAATCTCAGCCAATGCATTTGCACCATGAGCCTGGGCGGTTAATGGTATTAATGCCATCAAGACACCGACACCAAACAAAATACAGGGCAGCCAAATACTTGCAGCAATAGAAACTGCAGCCATATCATTTGCGCTGACACCGCCGGCCATAATAGTATCAACAAATCCCATTGCTGTTTGTGCAAATTGGGCAATAAAAAGGGGAGCACTCAGCTTAAGAATTTTACTGATCTCTTGACGGTAAGGCACACTAACTCCAACTGGAAAATAAAGTTGGAGTCTATGCTTATCCCAGACAGGTAGCAATGCTGTAAATGGATTTTTAATAAATAAATACTCACGATCAACTACATAGTTTTATAAAAAAAATCAAACAGTAATAGTAGGCACGAGTAAACTTAATACAGTTGCAATAAAAGGGAAATTAATAATGGGGTTACAAACACTTAAACACTTCTTTAATCCTAAGACTATCGCAGTTATTGGGGCTTCTGTCCAACCACATCGAGCAGGGTTCTTAGTGATGAACAACTTGCTAGCAGAAGGCTTTAATGGGCCTATCATGCCTGTGACGCCGAAATATCGTTCAGTGCATGGCGTTCTTGCTTATAAAACGATTGCTGACCTACCTGTTATCCCTGAACTTGCAATAATATGTACTAATGAATTTCGTTTATTAGAAATTCTTCCTGCCTTAGCTGATAAAGGCTGTCGCTCGGCTATTATTGTGGCCACTGAAAGTGACGAAGCTATTTCAAAAGAGATTTATGCTTTAGCCAAAACATTAAGTATTCGTGTCTTAGGGATGAGCAGTTTAGGGTTAATCAATCCACATACTCGCGTTAATGCAAGCCTTGCACATTGTAGTGCTTTGAAAGGTAGTATCGCTTTTGTTTCTCAATCTGCAGCTGTGTGCACTACTGTCCTGGATTGGGCAAATAGTAAACAGATCGGTTTCTCTGCATTTATATCCCTTGGCAGCGCTCAGGATATCTCTTTTGCTGAATTGTTAGATTATTTAGCCCGAGACAGTAAAACACAGTCAATTCTTTTATATGTTGATAGCATTAAAGATGCGCGACAGTTTTTGTCGGCCGCCCGTGCTATTTCTCAACATAAGTCGGTATTGGTGATTAAAGCTGGTAACTCTTTGCTTGGTGCAAAAGCTGCAGCACTCCATAGTAAGGGGCAATTTGGCCATGACAGTGTTTATGATGCCGCTATCAAACGCGCTGGTATGTTGCGGGTACATGATTTACATGAGCTTTTTGCAGCAGTTGAAACCCTAGCCTACTCAAATTATCTTCATGGAGAGCGCCTCGCAATTATTACTAATGGCGGTGGTTTAGGGATCATGGCAGTTGATAACTTAGTGAGTGAAGGTGGACGCTTAGCTGAATTAGATCCCCCCTTACTTGAAAAATTAGATAGCTGTTTACCCAAAAATTGGTCTCATAATAATCCAATAGATATGATTGGTGATGCAGATCCAAAACGTTATGCTACTGCGTTGGGCCACTTAATGGATAGTGACCAAGTTGATGCCATTTTAATTATGCACTCTCCTTCTGCACTATCAGACAGCAAAAACAGCGCACAAGCGATTATTGATGTTATCCAAAAGCACCCTAAGCGCAGACGAATTAATATACTCACTAATTGGACAGGTGAGCATTCAGCGCAATCAGCAAGGTTGTTATTTACTGAGGCTAAAATTCCGACATTTAGAACACCTAAAGGAGCAATCACTGCTTTCATGCATCTAGTGCAATACCGTCGCAATAAAAAACTACTGCTAGAAACCCCCACTACTTTGCCTGAAAACTTGGTTTACGGTAGTGCTTTTGCACATGAATATATTCAACAAGCGGTACATGCTGATACATTCACCGCCAAGCTCGATACTTATTTAGCAACACCTTTGTTAGGGGCATACCACCTAAATACTATTGATACAGAGGTCGCAATAGATGAAACACAGGCACTTGAGCGAGGTAAACAGATCGGTTTCCCATTAGCTGTAAAGATTAACTCTCCAGATATCGAGTACAAATCACAAGTACATGGTGTGATGCTCAATATTAATAATCAACAAGAGCTATTCTTAGGATTAAGTGCAATTAATAAACGCGTTAAAAGTTTATTGCCTGAAGCTAGATTAACTGGGTTTACATTACAAAAGATGGTTGCCAGTGGTATCGGTTTAGAGTTACGGGTGATGATTAAACAAGATCCTACTTTTGGTCCTATTATTGCTGTTTCTCAGGAGAGTGATGCACGTGATTTACAGACTACCTTAGATAATGCAGTTGTTGCTTTACCACCTTTAAATATGGCACTTGCTCGCTATTTAATGATCCAAGGTATTAAAGATAAAAAAATAAAAATTAAACGTGCTGCCCAGGACTTTGATATGGATGCGGTATGTTTGTTGTTAACCCGAATTTCACAAATGTTATTGGATAATCCTGAGATTAAGGACTTGGATCTTAACCCTGTTTTAGTTATCGGTGATCAAGTTACTATTTTAGATAGTCAAATTCATCTTGCCTTAGCAACAGAGGGATATTTTGGCCAACTTGCTATTAGCCCATATCCAAAACAATTAGAAGAAGATGTACAGTTAAGAAATGGACAAACGGTATTAGTTCGTCCAATCCGAGCTGAAGATGAGGCTCGACACCAGCTGTTTGACGCTGCATTAACTGAAGAGGATCGCTACAAACGTTACTTTTCACAGCGCGGTAAAATGAGTCATGAAGAGATGGCCATACTCACTCAGATCGATTATGAGCGTGAAATGGCCTTTATTGCAGTGCGAATGGATGAGAATAACGAACAGGAAACGTTAGCCGTGGTGCGTGCCTCTATCGATCCAGACAACATTGATGCTGAATTTGCGATGATTGTTCGTTCAGATTTACAAGGGTTAGGGCTCGGTAAAATTTTATTAGATAAATTAATTCGTTATCAAAAAACCAAAGGCACACTTTACTTGACCGGTATGACCATGATCTCAAACGTAGGCATGGCAACACTGGCTAAAAAGCTGGGTTTTGAAATACAGCGTGATATGGAAGAGGGAGTTATTAACATGACACTCAAACTGAAGGCATAATCGTTAATACGTTTCAAGGTAGAGGCTATTAATAATTCTGTTGATCGTAAAATAATATAAACGACAAGTGAGAATTTAGTCTACTGCATTGATTTATATGGTTTTTATGGGGATAATGAATTTGTGTTATTTAATGAAGGGTAACGACTTCATAAAGCGGAATTTATTATTAAGGAACAATAATGCCTCATATCATCGTGTTTGCGATTGTTTTAGTTGTTTTTAAAGTTGCCATAGATGCACTGCTCAGTGTTGCTGCGCAAAGTATGCAGTTCAACGTGACACCACTTCTACTTTCATTGTTTACCTTATTATTAATAGCGGCATTGCTCGGCATCGGTTATCACTTTTTTACGACTAAACTAAAAGAGTATCAACGTAAAAATGATTGGATTTTGTTTACTAAGAAACGCGATGTCGATAATGAATTTAGTAAACTCAGAGAAGGGTTAATAAAGATAGAAAGCAAACTCAGAAAAGAGGTCGCACTAGAAAAAAGCATGAATATGGACCTCGTTGCGCGCAGAGAAAAGAAGCATGAAAATAATGTAAGTAATGCAAATAAAGCTTTCCAACGCTTAGTTGATGCACTTTACAAAGACAAGGCACGTAACTTGTTAGCATCTGTCACGCCTAGCAACTATGAAAATGTATTGCAGCATATGTTAAAAGAGACTAACCATTATCAAAAGTTAATTGCCGATATTGATTATCTTGGGCTCATGGATCATTCTGATTGGGAGGCGCTGAAAGAAAAATTCTATCAAAAAATAGAGTTATTGAACCAAGCTCAAATGAGCGGTGATGCACAAGCCGCGTTACTCTCTTTTGATAACCCCGATATGCTATTCACAGAGGATCTTGCCGAACAACCTAGCAAGTATAAAATGGAGTTAACACTTCAAGAATAGTGGTTATAATAAACATATCAGTGATAATTAATCGAAAGGATTCGTACTCTTGATGGATATTAAGTTTCAACAACTCGAAGCATTTGATGATAATGCCAAATTGCAGATAAATAGCTGGGTCATTAAACACAATCAGCCTTGGGCGGTGTTTAGTATTGAAGGCGATATTGCTGAGTTATTAAGCGAACTATTAAGCAAAAAACTGACGATTTCAGCGGGGACGATGAGTGGTCACCCGGGCAAAGTCGAACTGGTCTCTTTGACGCAGCAACAGCGTTTATTAGAAGAAGAGATTGCTAATGATGATAGTGAGTTTATTGATCGTATTGATGCAGGTAGCTCGGTTTATGCGTTAATTCAACAGCAATGCGATGATCATCTCGTGACCCAACATTTGATTGAAGAACTTGATTTACACCACCTTAAAGAGAGTGGCTTTCGAGTCCTTTCTACCGGTGAAACACGACGTGTGATGCTTGCTATTGCACTGGCTGCTAAACCTGATTTTTTAGTGCTTGATGATCCTTTTACTGGGTTAGATATTGAGCATCGTAAAACTTTATCAAACTACCTACATAAATTATCCGCTTCACTACCAATGTTAATCTGTTTCTCTCGTGAAGAGGACCATCCACACTGGGTTGATAACATTGCGTTGTTTAATAAAGGCGAACTATCTGAACTGATGGATAAAAGCAGTTGGGATAATCACCCCGTTATTAAGCAATTAAAAGCACAGTCATCGGCACATAGTGAAGAGATGTTAACGCTAATTCGTCGCCATCAGCATAGTTCACATTTTGAAAATCCTATTTTTGAGATCAGTAATGGTAAGGTGGCTTACACCGATAAAACTATTTTTAGTGATCTTAATTGGCGCATCAATAAAGGACAACATTGGCAAATTAAAGGGCCTAATGGTTGTGGCAAAAGCACCTTGCTTGGGTTGATATTTGGTGATCACCCGCAGTGCTACAGTAATGATATACAGATATTTGGTAAGCAGCGTGGCTCTGGTGAAACGATTTGGCAAATCAAGAAAAATATCGGTATGGTTTCTTCAAGCTTGCATCTTCAGTATCGTGTTAGTTGCAGTGCACTTGATGTTATTTTATCGGGTTTCTACGACTCTATCGGTCTTTATCAACAGGCAACCGCAGCAGAGAAAGCGATTGCGCATGAATGGTTAACAATGCTGCACATGAGTCACTATGCACAAACCTCTTTTAAGCAATTGGAATATGGGCAACAGCGTTTATTATTAGTGGCAAGAGCGATTGTGAAGCAGCCTACTTTATTAATTCTAGATGAACCCTATCAAGGGCTAGATTATTTAGGCAGAAGGCTGGTCAAAAATGCGCTTGAATTGATTGCCAGAGAAAACCTTAGCCAGTTGCTTTATGTTTCTCATTACCAAGCAGACAGTTTAAAAAGTATTAAAAACTATCTAGAGTTTGTTTTTGATGATCAGAGTCAGGGGTATATAACCCAACAAGATCAGGGTAATTGATAGGCATAATATTAGTTGTAAGACGATCAGTAAAATAATGTGCTGCTATCTACACAAGAGGTAGCAGTATCAATGATAGGTAGGTTATCAACACCAATTCAGTGCAGTGGTAATAGTTATCGCTTTGCCTCGGTACTTTCTATCGAAATATCACCATAAATAATGACGGAAATTGACAATTTTACCCTGTTCATTGACCTCAATTCCCTCTGTTGCTAGTCGTTCTTTTTGTCTTAGAAATGAATCACCCGTTAATGAAATCTTACCTTGAGCATTAATCACCCTAAACCAAGGGAGTTTTGTATCTTTAGGTAATTTCGATAACGTTTTACCGACATGTCGCGCATGATTAGGATAGCCACATTGCTTGGCAAGTTGCCCGTAACTACACAGTTTTCCCCTAGGGATTACTGCGAGTATATTATACAGTGATTGTTCAAACTGGGTCACTTATCCTCCTGATTTGTAGCGCTAATGTATTTATTTATCATAGCTTATTTGATGTGATTATAGTGATAAAGTTAAATCAGCTATTTAGCTGCTTTGCATCTTTAATGTTAACGAGTATATTAAGCATATTCCTTTTATCATTGCATTGAGAGTATCGCACCATGACCCAAATTTCCTCTATCGACGAAAATGTTGAAGAAAGCATTGAACAAAACATTGAAAAAAATCCCCAAGAAAAATACCTTGCTGACTATAAAGCTTCAGCATTTTTAATTGATAGCTTAGATTTAGATTTTGACTTGTATGATGAGCATACGATTGTGAAAGCACGTTCGGTGATCAGACGCGTTGCGGGTAAAAAAAGTCCACTGTTTCTGTTTGGAGAACATCTAACGCTACGCAATATCACAGTTGATGGCAATGATTTTGCGCACTATAAGCTGGTGGAAGGGGGCATTGAACTCTCTGAATTACCTGATAATTTTACCCTTGATATTGAGACTGAAATTAATCCGCTTACTAATAAGGCGTTTGAAGGTTTGTATAAATCAGGTGAAGCTTTTTGTACTCAGTGTGAAGCCGAAGGATTTCGTCGTATTACCTACTACTTAGATCGCCCTGATATTCTGGCTAAATTCACAACCAAGATAAGCGCGGATAAAGCACTATACCCATCCTTGTTATCTAATGGTAATCGGGTTGAACAAGGGGATTTAGAAGGTGGTCGTCATTTTGTAAAATGGATTGATCCTTTTCCAAAACCTGCTTACCTTTTTGCCTTGGTAGCGGGGCAATTTGATTGTCTAAGCGATACTTTTATTACTAAAAGTGGACGCAGTGTCGCGCTGGAGTTATTTGTAGATAAAGGTAATTTAGATAAAACAGACCATGCGATGCTCGCGCTTAAAAACTCCATGAAATGGGATGAAGAACGTTTCAATTTAGAATATGACCTTGATATCTATATGATTGTTGCTGTTGACTTCTTTAATATGGGGGCGATGGAAAATAAGGGATTAAATATTTTTAATTCTAAATTTGTACTCGCAAACTCACAAAGTGCAACGGATCAAGATTACTTAGGCATTGAAGCAGTGATTGGGCATGAGTACTTCCATAACTGGACTGGTAACCGTATTACTTGCCGCGATTGGTTCCAGTTAAGCTTAAAAGAAGGGTTAACTGTTTTTCGTGATCAAGAGTTCAGCTCTGATATGGGTAGCCGCGCAGTTAACCGCATCGCCAATGTGAAAATTATGCGTAATCACCAGTTTGCTGAAGATGCAGGACCAATGTCACATCCGATACGACCTGCATCGGTGATGGAGATGAATAACTTTTATACCGTAACGGTTTATGACAAAGGTTCGGAAGTGATTCGTATGTTGCATACCTTATTAGGCGAGCAAAAGTTCCAACAGGGCATGGCACTCTATGTTGAACGTCATGACGGGCAAGCCGTAACCTGTGATGATTTTGTTGCGGCCATGACAGATGCTAGTGGTATTGACTTAACATTATTTAAACGTTGGTACTCTCAGTCAGGTACACCACAGGTCAGTATTAGCGATCATTTTGACTCTTCTAGTAATAGTTATCAGATTACGTTTAAGCAGAAAAATAATCCGACTGCGGATCAAAAGAATAAATTGCCATTGCATATTCCTATTGATATTGAGTTGCTCGATAAGCAGGGTAACGCGATTGACTTGGGACATGGGCAGAGTAATAAAGTGTTAAGTTTGACTCAAAAAGAGCAAACCTTTGTTTTTGAGCAAGTCAAAACAGCGCCCGTACCTTGTGTATTCCGAAGCTTTTCAGCGCCAGTGAAGTATCAATATGCATACAGTGATGAACAACTTTTACATTTGATTCGCTTTGCTAGTGATGCGTTCTCGCGTTGGGATGCTGGACAAATGTTATTCAACAAATACTTACTTAACAATGTTAAACGTAAGCAAATGAATCAAGAATTTGTGTTGCCGCCTTTATTTTTTGATGCATTTAAAGCCGTGTTGACTAATGAAACTTTAGACCCATCTTTAATTGCGGATATGTTTGAGTTTATAAGTGAAAATGGGGCAATGGAGTTATTTGATAGCGTCGATATTGAATTACTACATGAAACGCGAGAATTTATTATTAATCATCTTGCACAAGCGTTAAAAGAGGACTTTGTTAAGCGTTACCATCAGCATCAATTAAATACCGAATATCTTCCTATCACAGGTGATATCGCACAACGTAAATTAGCCAATAGTGCTCTTTTTTATATTGCCAAAAGTGATAAAAAATTGGCAAATGAGCTGGTGTTAAATCAGATTGAAAAAGCAAATAACATGACTGACCATCTTGGGGCGTTAGTCGCTGCTAATAGTGGGCAGCTTGATTGTCGAGATGCAGTATTAAGTGATTTTGATGATAAGTGGTTTGACAATGGTTTGGTCATGGATAAATGGTTTGCGCTGCAAGCGACATTATCAAGTGCCTCTGTCATCGACAACATAGAGACATTATTTACTCATCGTAGTTTTGATTACGATAATCCTAACCGTGTAAGGGCTTTAATTGGCACTTTTGTTAGCGCTAACAGTTACTATTTCCATGCTTTAGATGGCAGAGGTTATCAGTTCTTAACAGACCAACTGATCAAGTTAAATAGTCAAAATCCGCAGGTCGCAGCACGATTGATTACACCTTTGATTCAGTTTAAACGGTTAGACACGAAACGTATTGAATTAATCAAGGTACAGCTTAACCGTTTGTTAGCACTTGATAACCTATCTTTAGACCTATACGAAAAAGTCACTAAGGCACTATCTTCTTAAAAATCAGTTTATTAGCTTTAAAATAATGTGACCACACAAGCCTTTCTGAACATTCAGAAGGGCTTTTTAATATACTTTGATCTATTACCTACTTTTTTTTTCATATTGAGCCAAAATCAACCCATATTCAGCTGATAATATTGAGTCATCATGAAAAAAAATATGAAGTTTATACTTCCTATTCTCATTCCATTAATTATTTTACTATTACCTTTGTCAAGTTTTGGTATTGAAGGATTAACCCTAGTAGAACAGCGAGTTATCGCAATTTTTGTGATGGCGGCTCTGTGTTGGGTATTAGAGCCAATTCCAATTTATGCTACTTCGGTATTGATTATTGTCTTAGAGTTATTGATCATCTCCGATAAGGGATTATGGTTTACAAAGGTTGACTCGCCTGAACTAGGAACCTTGATCTCGCACAAAACCATCATGGGGACTTTTGCATCACCTATTATTATGTTGTTTTTAGGTGGTTTTTTCCTTGCTATGGCCGCAACTAAGTATCGCTTGGACATTAACTTGGCGCGTGTATTGTTGAAGCCATTTGGGCATAACCCCAAATATGTGATGTTAGGGTTAATGATCATTACCGCTATGTTCTCAATGTTTATGAGTAATACGGCAACAACAGCAATGATGCTATCAATATTAACACCTGTATTAGCACTATTTTCCCCGAGCGATTTAGGTAAGGTTGCTTTTGCCCTTTCTGTCCCTGTTGCTGCAAATATTGGTGGCATTGGTACACCAATAGGGACACCTCCGAATGCGGTGGCGCTTAAATATTTAGTTGGTGAAAACAGTATTAGTTTTGGAGAATGGATGGTTTTTGGTGTTCCCTTCGTTGTGCTAATGTTATTTATTGCCTGGCTACTATTAACAACAATGTTCCCTGCTTCAACGAAAGAGATTAAACTTAATATCAAAGGACGTTTTCTAAAAACACCTAAGGCGATAACAGTTTATGCTACCTTTATTATTACTATTTTATTATGGTTAATGGGGGGGATTCATGGTATGAATTCATATGTAGTTGCACTAATTCCAGTTGCTGTTTTTTCAATGTTTAAAATAATTACTAAAGAGGACTTAAAAAAGATCTCATGGGATGTATTATGGCTCGTTTCTGGTGGGATTGCGTTAGGTGTGGCACTTGATAAATCAGGGCTTGCCAAAAATGCAATTGATGCTATTCCATTTGCTGGCTTGCATCCATTAATATTAATAGCAGGTGCTTCTTTACTCTGTTTAGCAATGGCGAATTTTATGTCGCACACTGCAACAGCCAATTTATTATTACCTCTAGTCGCTGCATTAGGCGCTTCAATGCATGGCTTATTACCCTTTGGTGGTGAAGTTGTGTTAATTTTAGCTGTTACATTTGCAGCTTCTTTAGGAATGTCATTACCGATTAGTACCCCACCAAACGCACTAGCCTACGCGTCTGGCCATGTACAGACAAAACAGATGGCAAAAGTGGGTGTTGTATTAGGAATTATTGGCTTATTAGTCACTTATATAATGTTGTATATATTAAATCAAATTGCGTTTATTTAGGAGTAACGGAGATGGAAAAAATTAATATTATTTGTGTGGATGATGAACGCGAAGTATTAGACTCAGTAGTGCGAGACCTTGAGTATCTTAGTGATATTATTAATATTGAAGAGTGCGAGTCAGCACTTGAGTGTTTGGAGCTATTAGAGGAGTTGGATGCTAATCAAGAGTATGTTGCAGTACTAATATCGGATCATGTTATGCCTGAAAAAACCGGGGTAGAGTTATTAACGGAAGTCGAGTTAGATCCTCGTTTTTTAGGCACTAAAAAATTGCTTCTAACGGGGTTAGCAACACAAGCTGATACGATTAAGGCAATTAATGACGCTAAACTCGATAATTTTTTGGAAAAAGTGTGGGATCCTCAAGAATTATTACAAACGGTTAAGGAATTAGTCACAGAGTATATTGTTGAAAGGGGCATCAATTATGAAGATTATATCGAAAAACTAGATGCCCCAACGCTATATCGATTAATTAAATAATTGCCTATTTATCTGCAATTTTAGATTGTTTAGTTGATAACAGCTCTTGTTTATAAATATCGACCCAAAACGCGGTTGCTCCACATACCGCAATAGGCATGATGATGAAATTAACAACAGGTATGGTGGTGAAAAAACTGATCATCATACCAAACGTTAAATTTTTTCCGAGTCGCTTTGAAAGCGCCTTTTTCATATTAGAGAAAGGAATTTTATGGTTATCAAAGGGGAAATCTGCATATTGAATCGCCATCATCCAGCCAGAAAAAACAAACCAAATAAACGGAGCAATTGTTTGCCCAAAACCAGGAATTAAAAAAAGCAATATACACACTAAAATACGCGGTAAAAAATAGGTCCATTTTTGTAATTCACGTTTAAAAATACGTGGAAAATCTTTCATTAAATCCATTAATCCATCATCATTTATTGGTTGGCCGATTAATAAATTTTCCGTTTTTTCAGCCAATAAACCATTAAAAGGAGCAGCAATAAGGTTTGCGACGGTAGAAAATATAAATGAAAAACTAACTAAAAGAGAAAAAATCAAAAATGGCCAAAATAGATAGCTCAGCCAACTTAACCATTCGGGTAAAGCGGCCATATAAGTTTGGATCCATCCGCTGATAGCGCTAAAAAGAAACCAAAAGGCACTAGCAAAAATCAAGATATTGATAATCAAGGGGATCAATACAAAAATACGTAGTTTAGGATGGCTTAATAATTTTGCCCCCTTTAATAAATAACTGATACCTGACAGTGGCGTGTTAATCGTGGAATTATTTAACATTTATTAAGTCCATGTAGTTAATAATGAGGTGATTTTACTCTGCTTTGTACGAATAATGGTAGAAAATATTTAATTGGTAACAGTTTTATAAAAAAAAACAGGCTAGTGATAGACGATCCCCAGTATTCAATGCTAGTTTAACTATATATTCCCGTTTTGCTTTCCAATCAAGAGTATCAATAATGCAACATTTCCAATCTATTTTAATTGTGATCGGCCTGATAGCTATCGGCGGTGTTTTAATTCATGGATATTTTGTCTCACGTAAAGATAAACAATCAGTGACTGAAAGAGGCTCGCGTGTTGATATCTTTGCAGACAAATCGATAACAGAGGATCCACTAGAAAGCGTCGATGAAGTGATCAGCGAAGTGCGAATTGTTAGTAATACACGCGAAGATATTGCAACTGATAGTATCGATTTTTCAAAGGCATTAACGGATGAAAAAGTTGATCTATTTGAATTTAAAGATGAACAGCCATTGTCGTTAAACAAAGATCAAATCGATTCGCCTACATTGGATAATGAGGAGATGCTAGATACATTATTGACTGATGAAACCGGTAAAATTTCACAAAATAAAACAGAACCGCTAGTACCTGAAATCAAGGTAGATCCTGAGATAAATAGAGACTATGAAAGTGAATCTGTGACAAATCTTGAAAAAGAGATAGATCAAGAAGAGGTCGCTCAGAACCAAGATCTATTTATTTTTAATGTTGCAGCAAAAGAGGGGATACTGCTTGGCGGACATGAGTTATTGCAATTTTTCCTAACTTCAGGCTTTCGACATGGGCAAATGTCAATTTTTCATCGCCATGAGAACTCCGATGGGACTGGGCCGGTTTTATTTAGTATTGCGAATATGATGGCGCCTGGTGTTTTTGATACTGATAATATGGAACAGTTTAAATCTGAAGGTGTCTCTTTCTTCTTAACTGCGCCTAATAAAGATATCAATATAAAAGCATCTTTTGACTTAATGTTACGTGCAGTAGAGCAGATGGCTGAAGAATTTGATTGTGAAGTATTAAACGCCGAGCGTGAAAAAATGACGACTGCACAATTTATTGAGTACAATAATCGTCTATTACACTACATCTAAATAAATATGGTAAACTATCTTTTCTTTGAAAGCCTCGCTTAGCGAGGCTTTTTTATAAATAAAAACCAGGTTTAAAATGAGCATTAAGAACGAAATTCAGCAATTAAGCGAACAACTCGAAAACTATAATTATCAATATTATGTCCTTGATGATCCAACTGTCCCAGATGCAGAATACGATCGTGTTTTTCAGCAACTAGTGAAATTAGAGCAACAACACCCTGAGTTACTATTAACGAATTCACCTACTCAAAAAGTGGGGGGGCTAGCACTCAGTAAATTTGAACAGGTAACACATCAACTGCCGATGTTGAGTTTAGATAATGTGTTTGATGCTCAATCTTTGAAAGATTTCATGAAACGTGCCCAGGACAAAGCAGTTAATACCCATAATATTGCTTTTTGTATTGAGCCTAAACTTGATGGACTTGCTGCAAGTATCATTTATGAGAATGGTTTCTTAGTACAAGCGGCGACACGTGGTGATGGCCAAACGGGGGAGAACGTTACTGAAAACGTAAAAACGATTAAGAACCTACCACTTAAATTACGTGGTGAAAATATCCCTGCTTTATTAGAAGTTCGTGGCGAAGTATTTATGCTAAAAGCAGGTTTTGATAAATTAAATAAAAAACTGACTGATGCCGGTGAAAAAGCCTTTGTAAACCCTCGAAATGCCGCTGCAGGAAGTCTGCGTCAACTAGACTCTAAGATCGCAGCAAGCCGTCCCTTAGCCTTCTATTGCTATGCGGTTGGGGTGTTTGATGGTGAATTACCTGATAGCCAGTTTGCTCGAATTGAGCAACTAAAAGCATGGGGGTTACCCGTTTCTGAAGAAGTTAAAAAAGTACTCGGTGAAGAAGCTTGTTTGGACTATTACCAAGCGATTGAAACAAAACGTGTACATTTAGCTTATGAAATTGATGGTGTTGTTTATAAAGTTGACGATGTTAGTTTACAAGAAAAATTAGGTTTTGTTGCACGTGCACCACGCTGGGCAACCGCATATAAGTTTCCAGCTGAAGAAGCGGTTACAACGGTTGAAAATGTTGAATTTCAAGTAGGGCGAACAGGCGCAATTACGCCTGTTGCAAAGCTGAAACCGGTATTTGTTGGAGGTGTGACGGTTTCTAATGCGACATTACACAATAAAGATGAAATTAAACGCTTAGGTATTTTAATTGGTGACGCCGTTGTTGTACGTCGAGCAGGGGATGTGATTCCACAAGTTGCACGTGTGATATTAGAGCAGCGTGACACAACAAAGACGACTGAAATCGTGTTTCCTGATGTATGCCCTGTATGTGCTAGTGATGTTGAACGTATTGAAGGCGAAGCAACAATTCGCTGCTCGGGTGGATTATATTGTGGTGCACAACGTAAAGAAGCAATTAAACATTTTGCCTCGCGTAAAGCCTTGGATATTGATGGGTTAGGAAATAAACTGGTTGAATTATTAGTTGATCATAAAATGGTCGATTCTCCTGCGCAGTTGTTTGCTCTCAGTTCGTCTCAGGTTTCCTCGTTACCGCGCATGGGTGAAGTATCTGCAAAGAAATTGATTAACAGTTTACAACTCAGTAAAAAAACGACACTAGCTCGCTTTTTATACTCCCTTGGTATTCGTGAAGTGGGGGAAGCAACCGCAAATAATTTAGCAAATCATTACAAGCAAATTGATGCAATTAAAGCAGCGTCGATTGAAAAATTGCAATCGGTGTCTGATGTTGGTGAAATTGTGGCTAAACATATCTACTACTTTTTCCGCCAAGAGCATAATATAGAAGTAGTAAATCAACTACTTGCAGCAGGTGTGCATTGGCCTGATATTAAGCAAGTAGCGCAAGGTGAGTTGTCATTAGCTGGGCAGATATTTGTCATAACAGGATCTTTTAATTCATTATCACGCAGTGATATTAAAACGGCTCTGCAGGATTTAGGCGCAAAAGTTTCTGGGAGTGTTTCCAAAAACACAACAACAGTGATTGCTGGCGAAGCTGCTGGCTCTAAACTAACTAAAGCACAGGATTTAGGTATTGAAATCATAGATGAAGATGCAATAGTAAGTCTATTAAACAAGCGATAAGGAGTTCTGATGAAAAAAATCAAAAATGAATCTCAATTATTACAGCATGCTATCAAGCTTGGCGCGAATTACGCGCTTAAGCGAGGTTATGCAGGGATTGATGGCACAACATCATCAAAGGATAAGCAGGAAGTGATCTACCGCTTATTAGTGCAGGATAAATTGATCACACCGCTTAATAAAAACGATGAAACAACGGCAAATATTCGCCATAAATTAGTGGTGTGGATAATGAAACATCTCCCACCTGAACACTCACTTTTACAATAAATTCGTAAAATAGAAATACAGAGAAAATGAATGTTATTAGCACCTTTTTTTACAACTAAAAATGATCTGATCAGTGTATCAGCGCAGCAGGCAAGTGATTTTGCGAAGCTGCAATGTTTTGATTTTAATCCGATTCATGATCCAGAAAATAAACGTTTTTGTGTACCCGGTGATCTTCTATTTTCGCTCGCATTAAATGTATATGGTGTCAGTGAATCGATGAGTTTTACTTTTACTAACATGGTTGGGGCTGATGTTGGTCTTGTCTTTCCTGACACAGATGCGGACACAATTATCATTACCAATGAACAAGGTAAGAGCGTGTTAGAGATTGAACGTAAAGGCAAAATTAATACAGATAAGCAATTTGCGGAGTCATTAATTAATAACTACGGACAGTTTTCTGGTCAAAATTTCCCTACTTTGTTAATGCCACTGATGAAAGAGCATGGTGTGATGTTTAATCCTAGCCGGCCATTAGTGATGTATAACAGCATGAGTTTTGAATTTAACTGTATTGACTTTAATGATGAGATGCAAATTAAATTAGCGAACTCTAGTTTAGATGTAGAGCCAAAACGTGCCAACAGTTTTTTACATTTTGACCTTTTTGATGGTGATACATTAGCAGGTAAGGGTATTAAAAGATTAGTTATAGCTGGCTTAAAACCCTATGATCATGATGTCATTACTGAATTTGTTAAGGGCTATGAAGCGCGTCGAGATGCTTTTTAAGTGATTTAGAAAATGTCTGTAATTAGCATAATGTTAATTACAGACTTATTTAAAGGCAATAAAAAGCGATTATCTCTTATTACTCAGTGCCTTCATTTGCTTTTGCTGCTTCTGCAATAATAGGTTGTAGTTCACCTGTTTGAAACATTTCCATAATAATATCACACCCGCCGATTAGCTCACCACCAACCCATAGTTGTGGGAATGTAGGCCAATTTGCAAACTTAGGAAGTTCAGCACGAATATCTGGGTTTTGTAAAATGTCAACGTAAGCAAATGGTGCACCGCACTGCATTAAAGCTTGTGATGCTTGTGATGAAAAGCCGCAACTCGGCAGCTTAGGAGAGCCTTTCATATAAAGTAAGATGTTATTTTCGCTAATTTGGCTTTTGATTTTGTCTAAAGTTTCCATTTTCTTTCCTATAATGATTTTTAAATAACCGTTTTATGAATTGTACCCGTTAACGTTATTGAAAAAAACGTTATTATGAATAGGGATAATTTAGACTACTTTAGCATAAAAATTTGTTTGACATAGATCAGTTTTTTGACGAAGATGAATAAATATTTTAATTAAACAACATTTTGTTATATCCTAGTAATTAAGCAGTTACGCACATCTTGGAGATTTTATCATGGCAATTGAATTACCAGCATTACCCTTTGCAAAGAATGCACTAGAGCCACATATTTCGGCTGAAACATTAGAATTCCACTATGACAAGCATCACGCCACTTATGTTGCAAAATTAAATGGTTTGATTGAAGGCACTGATTTGGCTGCTAGCTCGCTAGAAGATATTATTAAAAGTAGCGAAGGCCCACTATTTAATAATGCCGCACAGGTTTGGAATCATACTTTCTACTGGAATTGTTTAGCACCAAATGCAGGCGGAGATCCAACGGGTCCTATTGCCGCTGCAATTGATAGTAGCTTTGGCTCATTTGAAGACTTTAAAGCGGCTTGGAATGATAAAGCAGTTAATAACTTCGGTTCCTCATGGACATGGTTAGTTAAAAAATCCGATGGTTCATTAGAAATTGTTAATACATCTAATGCTGCGACACCATTAACAGATGAGTCTGTTACGACTCTGTTAACAGTTGATTTATGGGAGCATGCCTATTACATTGATTATCGTAATGTGCGACCGAACTATTTAAATGGTTTCTGGGCATTAGTTAACTGGGATTTTGTAAACCAAAACTTCGCATAAACTTAAAAAGTAAATTTGATAGGGTTAAACTGTAACGGTTTAGCCCTTTTTTTATTGTTTCGAGCTGTAATTGAACCCATTAACCCTATTCAATATTTAGCGCTTAAATATGCTAGTATTCTTCCCTATATATTAATCCGAGATAACAAGTAATGAGCACTTCTTTATTAGATGAATTGACGCAAGCTTTGCAATGTTTGCCAAGTGTTGGTCCAAAATCGGCACAGCGAATGGTTTATCATCTACTTGATAAAAATCGACAAGGCGCCCTAAAATTAAGTAATGTGCTAGAGCGAGCAGTCCATGAAATAGGACATTGTCAACAGTGCCGCACTTTTACTGAATCCGACCTTTGCCATCTTTGTGCTAATGAAAAACGAAATAATAATGGAGTGATCTGTGTGGTAGAGATGCCTGTTGATGTATTGGCAATTGAGCAAACTGCTTTATTTTCAGGTACTTATTTTGTGTTGATGGGGCATTTATCTCCCCTTGATGGTATTGGTCCAGATCAATTGGGTCTAAATTTGTTAGCTAATCAACTTTCTACGGGTAAAATTAATGAAGTTATTTTAGCAACTAATCCAACTGTGGAAGGGGAGGCAACGGCTTATTATATAGCTGAAATAGCTAGAAAATATAATATCAAAGTGAGCCGAATTGCACATGGCGTGCCAGTAGGTGGAGAGCTAGAGTTTGTTGATAGTACGACTTTATCGCACTCTTTTTCTGGACGTGCTGAGATTTAGCGACTTAATTGCAATAACTTGTTATCAATAGGAAGGGTTTACCCTTCCTACCTACACCAAAGGAATTAATAAAGTGATTATTCTTGCTGGTTAAAATTATCCCTAACTGTATTGTGATTTTTATTCCGAACATTCTGCTCTTCACCACTGCGTGGTCAGCTAAGGCTGTTAAAAATCGTTCCATACGATGAGGGCAACGATTAAAGAATTAAAGTCTTTAATTTAATTCTCCGGCAGAGGATTAACGCAGTTAATATATCGAAAGGCGTCAACTCACGCCTTATGAGCAATAGTTTTCCCTGCGCAAACTCTTAACACCCATTAAAATACCATTGGTATTATATTATTTACCCAACTTTATTTTTCGTGTTGAGCCAAATTTGTTTTTGTTATTCGTACGTTTCTTGATAGGTGCTTTACCATTCTCTTTACTTTTTTGATTAAATTGCTCTAACCCAGTGTGACGACTTAGAGCAGGTTTCGCATTGCCTGCTTTTTTTACAACTGTTTTTAATTCATCACGCGATTCAGGTGGCACGAGGCAATTTGCGCCACGACCAATTAATTTACGTGCCAGTCCTAACTTTTTCAGTACTTCACGGATTTCTGGCCAGTTTTCAGGCACATGGTAACGCAGAATTGCTTTGTGAAGCCTACGTTGACGAGCACCTTTAGTAATAACAACGTTTTCACTGTCTTTATTAACCTTATGTAAAGGGTTCTTTTCTGTATGGTACATGGTTGTTGCATTCGCCATGGGCGAAGGGTAAAAGTTTTGTACTTGATCTAATTTAAAGTTATTACTTTTTAACCACAGCGCTAAATTGATCATATCTTGATCTGTTGTGCCAGGGTGAGCAGAGATAAAGTACGGAATTAAATACTGTTTCTTATTGGCTGCTTTTGAATATTTTTCAAACATCTGTTTGAACGCTTCATAGCTAGTCATTGTTGGCTTCATCATCTTATCAAGTGGACCTTTTTCGGTATGCTCTGGCGCAATTTTAAGGTAACCTCCGACGTGATGTTCTACTAGCTCTTTAACGTAAAGTGGATCTTCTACTGCAATATCATAACGCACACCGGAAGCGATTAAGATCTTTTTAATACCCGGTAATTTACGCGTGCGGCGGTATAAGCTAATAGTGTGTTGGTGATCTGTATCCATATGATGGCAAATATCTGGAAACACACAACTAAGTCGACGACAAGTTTGCTCTGCTTTGGGACTTTTACATTTTAGACGATACATATTGGCTGTTGGCCCGCCTAAATCGGAAATAACACCGGTAAATCCTGGTACTTTGTCACGGATAGTTTCAATCTCTTTAACAATTGAATCTTCAGAGCGACTTTGAATAACACGTCCTTCATGTTCAGTGATTGAACAGAATGTACAGCCACCAAAACAACCGCGCATAATATTTATTGAGAAACGAATCATATCGTAAGCGGGGATTTTTGCATCACCATATTCGGGGTGTGGCACTCGTTGATACTCAAAACCAAACACGCTATCAATCTCTTCGGTTGTCAATGGGTAAGCCGGTGGGTTAACCCATAGGAGACGTTGACCATGAAACTGAGCTAATGCACGTGCACAACCTGGGTTGGTCTCTTGATGCAATACTCGTGAAGTATGTGCATATAACATTTTGTCGCTTTTTACTTTTTCATAACTGGGTAATTGAATATAGGTATTTTCCCAGGGTTTTTTCTTATGTGATTTTGCAAGTGGCGGTAATACAGTGATAGGCTTTGTTACATCTTCTTGCTCTGCACTACTTTGATCGGCTATCTGTTGCGTAGCACATTGCACATTAATGTCAGCATAGGGACTAATAATCGGATCAATTTTTCCTAATTGATCTACCTGCTGCGAATCGATGCCATCCCAGTTTGGTAAAGCATGTTTAACTAATACAGCTGTGCCACGTATATCAAGCATATCTTTAACAGATTCACCTTGTGAAATACGATGAGCAACTTCAAGAAGCGGGCGCTCGGCATTACCATATAATAAAATGTCAGCTTTTGAATCAAGCAATACTGAATGGCGCACTTTGTCAGACCAGTAATCATAATGGGCAATACGGCGTAAACTCGCCTCTATACCACCTATCACAACTGGCACATCTTTATAGGCTTCTTTACAACGTTGTGTATAAGCAAGTACTGCTCTATCTGGACGTTTGCCACCTTCGTTATTTGGTGTATAAGCATCATCGTGGCGCATACGGCGCTCTGCAGTGTATCGGTTGATCATTGAATCCATGTTACCAGCAGATACTCCAAAAAACAGATTCGGTTTGCCGAGTTTCATAAAACCATCTTTGCTGTGCCAATCTGGCTGAGAAATAATACCTACACGGTAACCTTGCGCTTCTAATGTACGGCCAATCACTGCCATACCAAAACTTGGATGGTCTACATATGCATCACCAACAACAATAATCACATCACAGCTATCCCAACCAAGCTTTCTCATCTCTTTACGTGACATTGGGAGAAAGGGGGCGGGTTTTTCATTACGGCCTTTGAAAGAGGGGTAAGAAAATAGAGGGCGTTCAGCCTGTAGTAGATCAAGACTCATTATTGTTGCCTGTTAGAGAAAATAATCGCGCAGTTTATCATAGCTATGCAAAATTCTTAACCGCGAAATTAATGAGGGTATGGATAGGGGCTATTTTTTAAAATGATGACACAAGTAGTGTAATAAATATTTTCAACTAATCTGAATAATATCGATTACATTAATTTAATGTTCAAATATTGTGCCGGATAAAGTCGTTAGTTCAAAGCACAAGTTACAGCAAATAACTGTTCCCTTAGCATAACTTATAGCAAAGAGATGACGGGGAGCAAGGCGCATGATTGAGTAATATAAAAGGAATTATTAAAGTGATCATCCTTACTGGTTAAAATTTTCCTTCACAGTGTTGTGAATTTTGTTCTCCACCACTGCATAGCCAGCTAAAGCTGTTCAAAATTGTTCCATACGACTTTATGAAGTGAGAACAACAATTATAAGAATTAAAGCCTTTAATTCTTATAATAGAAGATTAGCGCAGTTAATCTTTCGAAACGCCGCAATTGACGTTTTATTAGTAATAATTTTTCCTACGCAAACTCTGAGCACCTATTAAATTCCATTGGTATAACTATTTATTATAATTACAAAATTGAAAGTGCAGTTATAAAATAATTTAATAAACAACAATGATTAAGTCATTAATTATACTGGTATTAACCCCATTTTTCGTGGCGTTGTAGTTTTAATAAGTGCTATTTTCACATAATGAATTTTGATATTACTCGGGAACGATAATGGGATCAGCTAAGCGTCCAATTAATTGCCCTGTTTCTGTTTTGACATTATTCAATATCACATCGATGATATCGCCTAATTGAAGTTCCGTCTGCTCGCTAACAATCACACGTCCCAATTCGCGATCACAGGTGATTTTTTGAGCTTGTTTAGTGTCATTACATAATAAGCTGGCAGGGATAAAAAAAGTGGCGCCATTTTCTTGAATACGTACACGCAGACCAGCTTTAACAATATCAAAAATTTCTGCTTTATAGCGCCATTTTGATTGCACTTGATCTTTAAGGTACCGGCTATATAAAAGGTTATTTACGTCGCGCTCTGCTAGGCGTTGTAATTTGCGAGCTTCATTAAGTAGCGCACCAATATCTTCGTTAATGTGAATATCATTTTTTTCTAGCAGCACAGATTTAATTAAACGATGGTTTAAAAGATCACCATATTTTCGAATTGGTGAGGTCCAAGTGGCATAACTTTCGACACCCATTGTGAAATGCGCTTCTGAAGTGTTTTTTGTGTCTGCGTAAGCGAGGAGTTTACGAAGGCGGTGATCTAAATAACCGTTATGAAGCAGGGCTGTTTGTTGTCGCATTTGTGTATAGCCACTTAATGAACTGAGTGACTCAACATTGGCTTCAATATTATATTGTGCTAGAAGTTCGACCGCTTTGTTTAAACGATCACTTGCGAACCCTGAATGAGTATTAAATACACCTTGTTTAGTATATTTACTTAAAAAGTGACCAGCACAAATATTTGCTGCAATCATTGACTCTTCAACTAAGCGATTAGCTGTGCGTCGTGGTTCACATAAGATCTCATAAACCTCACCCTTATTATTGAGTTTTAATGTGTAATCAGGTTGGCTTTTAAAGACCACATTATTCTCTGTACGCCATTCTAGGCGTTTTGATGTTGCATCGTTTAATATTTGTAACTGATCCGCAAGTTGACGGTTAGGTTTCCATTGATTGCTATTTTCTGACTCATTCTCAAGATAATTAGAAACATCGCAATAGTTCAGGCGATAGTGAGATTTTATCCAAGCTGCAAAAAATTGTGCTTCAGCGACAATTTTACCTTCAAGATCAATCTCAATTTTGCAGCAAAGAGTTGCGCGTTTCTCTCCCTCTTTCAGGGAACATAAACTGTCACTGAGATCACGTGGCAACATAGGTACATTAAAGTTGGGCAGGTAAAGTGTAAAACCACGGCGTTTTGCCTCGGCATCCATTTCACTCTCTTCAGGTACATAAGCACTTGGGTCGGAGATAGCAACAGTTAATGACCAGCCATTATCATGACGTTCAATATACAATGCATCATCCATATCTTGTGTATTGATACCATCAATGGTGAAAAAAGGTAGTTTTGTTAGATCCTGCCGTTCTAGTTCAGGATCAATGACTTGCCAAGGATGATCAAATTCAGGTGCTTTATTAGGTAAATGATGTGTCGCAACGGTGATTAAGCGATAGGCAAAAGGATCATTTGCATCGGCAATTTTTTCAAGGACTTCTATTAAGAAACCTTTACCCTCTTTTAATGCGTGTTTTAGTAGTTTAACTGATACCCAGTCGCCATCTTGATAGCCTTGCTCTTTCAGCTTTTGCCCTCCTTGAACTTTAAAGAAAGCTTTCAATAGTGGGTTGTTGGCTTTAATGCTTACTTTGCCCTGCTGAATGACAAGCTTTGCGACAAAAATATCGGTATCAGTACTTTTTAGTTGGTTTGGCTCTGCACTACTTTTATCGCCATTTTCACGAATAAAAGCGTTGATACGATCACCATGTAGTACTTTTTTCATTTCATTAGGTGGAATAAAAAAGCGTTTTCCTTTATCTGTTTCTAAAAAACCGTAACCTTTATCTGTTGCTTTTACGATGCCTTGACGTTTTGGAATATCTTGCTGAATTTTTTCTTTTAATTGACTAAGCAACGGATTGTTTTGAAACATATAATAAAACCTTAAATGAATGCAGGTTACAGAAACAGGAGTTATCAATATAAAGTTTTATCGAGTGCAATAAAAGAGGCAAATGGTTAAAACCACTAAATTTAAAAATAATTATAAAAAAGGCTTGGTTTTTTCTGCAAAATTGCTATTATGCGCCTCGTTCCGGAGGGGTGGCAGAGCGGCTGAATGCACTGGTCTTGAAAACCAGCGAGGGTTAATAGCTCTCCGAGAGTTCAAATCTCTCCTCCTCCGCCACATTTTAAAAGGCACTAACTGTATACAGTTAGTGCCTTTTTACTTTTCATCATAAATTTATTTGCAATATTGGGCAATGAAATCAGTCAATGGTATTGGTTCTGAATAATAATAGCCTTGCAGGTAATCACAATTTAGCTTCTCTAATTCAGATTCTAACGCACTATTTTCTACACCCTCAGCAACGACTGTACAGCCTAAATTTTTTGCTAGAAAAATAGCAGAGTTAACGATGGCATGATCGGTCTTTACAGAGTCCATATATTGTACAAAAGAACGATCAATTTTAATTTGATCTATTGGTAACTCTCTAAGGAGCGATAGTGAAGAAAATCCTGTTCCAAAATCATCTATGCTAAAAGTAAAACCATATTCAGCTAATCGTAGCATCATTGTTTTACTACAAGTGAGATCTAGCATCATCGCACTTTCAGTAACCTCAAGAATTAGGCGTCCGGCTAGTAATGGCGTGTTTTTTAACTGATTAATTAACAAATCAAAAAGTGATTCTGTGTTTAAATCTTTAGCCGATAAGTTGATATGTAATGCACCACTAAACCCATGCTTATCTAGTTGATTCAATTGAATAACCGCTTCCCCTATTACCCATTGGGTTATGTTTTGAATTAACCCTGCTTTTTCTGCGATCGGTATAAAAATATCAGGAGCAATGAAGCTACCATCGAGTTGCGGCCATCTTATTAATACTTCTGCACCATGTAGCTTTTTACTATGACACTCAAGCAGTGGCTGAAAGTAGAGTTGAAACTCGTTTGTTGCTATCGCGTTTCTAAGGCGTCCACATATTGCAAGTTTTTCGGTTGCATCTTCATTTAATTCATCGCGATAGAAAACGCATTTACTTTTTGTTTTTTTGGAAACGTACATTGCTAAGTCAACATACTTGATAAGGGTGTCTAAGTTATTGCTGTCGTTGGGGAATTTTGTGGCACCAACACTAACACTTGACTCAATGCTATAATGCATTATTTGGTATGTTTCGTTAAAAGCAGAATGTATGCGCTCTATTATATCGGAATAAAAAACATCATCGCTATCCTTCAAAATGACCATGAACTCATCACCGCCAGTTCGAAAAAGAATACTCAAGCCATCCAGTTTTTTAGAAATGTTTTGTGCGATTTCTATCAGTAATTTATCGCCATAGTAATGCCCAAGGGCATCGTTTACTTGCTTGAAATTATTCAAATCCAGTGAAAAAAGGGTAAAAGGGTTAGATTTAGTGATAAGGCTCGAAATCTTCATTAGAAAATGTTTTCTATTAGGCAAGCCGGTAAGGCTATCATGTAGTGACTTATATTCAGTTTCCTTGGCAATATTAACAATGTTTTTATAACTCTCAATGCTGAGTCTGGTTACCATAAAAACAAATAATCCACCTAAAAAAAAGATCAGTGTAAAAACGGAGTAAATGATAAAGTGTTGATAATGAAATAGGAGGTAATAGATAAACCCTAGGTAACCAAGAATAAAAATAACAATTAATCCATAAAGTGGTTTCCATCCTGGTTGTGATGATTCATGGCTAAGGTAGCGGGTTGGTTTGAGGCTAAATACTAAAAAAAGGCTGCCTATAAATGTCATGCATATAGCAAATAACTGCATCCGATATCCTGAATTATAATTAACTATCGTAATCGTAGTTCATAAAGGTAACGATGAAAAGTAATCGAATTACTATTTTCCTCAAAGGTTTATCAAAAAGGGGGGGCTTTTTTAGTTGTCTCTGATTTTGTTTGTTAGCTTATTAAATGACAACTGGATTTATCAATTGATTTGCTTGTAGTAAGTTTGATTTTGTTGATAATAATACGCTCAGAAGGCTAACTTATATGAATTGGATAGGTGCGGACACTAAAAAACTTAAAGGAGAGCACGGTTGTAGGTTAAATGTATCACTAACTCAGTGCTAAATTTAACCTATCAAACAGAATTGAAAATTTACCTATTGCGTAATACCATTCTAAGCAATCACTTATAGCAAACCGCATAAGATCTATCTTATTGGTTAAAATAAGAGGTAGCAGCGTTGCATTCAATCGCAATAGCTCGCTATTACTCAATCATCAACCTTGCTCTCCATCACTTTTTAACTCAACAAGCTCTGAACACTATATTATGCTTAATGATATTATAACGTTTGTTATTGAGCATCGAGTGTCGTCAAAAATACTTGAGAAGTATCAACAAGTAACCGGTTGCCAATCGCCTCCCGACCAAACAACATTAAATAGTTCATATCAGTACGATCCGTTAAAGTGATCTCAATAGGCCATGTTTCATTTCCCATGCGCATAGGCGTTTTTATAACATAACGCTGTTCTGCGACCCCATTGGAAGACTTTATCTTACGAATGTCGCTAATCACCGCTTTACATGAAATAAGTCGTTCAACATTATGAATGTCGGGGTGAATATCAAATTTTACACTGAGTTTCCCTTTTTCCATATATTTCACAATATTGTCGACGTGCAGTGATGATGTCTTAGCGCCTGTATCAATCTTCACTTGCAACTCTTCAATACCTAATTCAGGTAATGCGATCGACTCTAAACGACCGATAATAATTTTGTCTGTTGATTGCATATTATTAATCTCTAGCTATCAGTTGTGCGTTAAATTCATCTTCAGGTAATAAAGAATCTTGAACAGTTTCAATATGTTCTGCAATAGCCTCATCATCCTCTTTGAAATAAGCGATATGGAACATTGCTTCTCCCTCTTGCACCAAAGGTATATTTTGTTTACCAATTAAAATGCCAGAGCGTGTTGCGCTGACAACCCCTAACACTTCACCGTAAGGACTACCTATTTCAGCAAGTGTTTCCCCGCGCGTTACTTGATCACCGAGTTTCACTAAGTGATTAACAACACCGCTTGCATTCGCACGTAACCATCCGCTACTGTTAGCAATATAGGGCTCTTTTAATTTTCGCTTTGCACTTTTCTTGGGCATCATTTTTAAATGCCGTAAAACGTTTTCTATTCCTTTAATACCAGCATTGATAGAAAAGTTATCAAACCTTAGCGCCTCACCTGCTTCATATAATAGTACCTTGGTCTTGTTTTTGACCGCAGACTCTCTTAATGAGCCGTCTAACAAATTAGAGTGTAAAATAACTGGCACAGCAAAGACCTGTGCTAACTCTTTTGTCACTTCATCTGTCATATCACCGCGAATTTGCGGTAAATTTGAACGATGAATTGCACCTGTGTGCAGATCTATTCCATAATCACAATGTTGTACTATTTGGGTTAGGAATATATGAGCAACCCGACCCGCTAACGAACCTTTTGGTGACCCAGGAAAACAACGGTTTAAATCTCGTCTATCCGGCATATAGCGGCTTTGGTTCACTACGCCATAAACATTCACCATCGGCACTGCAATGACGGTGCCGCGGATAATCTTAAAATTAGGTTTGTTAATTAAGCGACGAATAATTTCAATGCCGTTTAGTTCATCGCCATGTACCGCTGCGCTAATAAAAATGGTCGGCCCATCTTTTTTAGCGCGGATAATTTGTACTGGTAATGAGACATCCGCATCGGTATATAACTTTGCTACTGGTAACTCAATTTTACGTTGGGTTCCTGGTAATATATCAAAATCGCCTATGCGTAATGATTTCATGATCTCTATCCTTTTCCACGTGTTTTATTGTTGTTTGCTTTTTGATTTTTTTCAATAAAATCAAACACCATTCCAGCAATATTTTTACCTGTTGCTTTCTCAATACCTTCTAAACCTGGTGATGAGTTAACTTCCATTACCATTGGGCCGTTTTCTGAGCGTAAAAGATCTACACCACAAACACTGAGTCCCATCACTTTGGCTGCATTAATCGCTGTTTCGCGTTCAGCTTTGCTTAATTTAACCACTTCTGCTGAACCACCTCTATGTAAATTAGAGCGAAATTCACCTTCAGCACCTTGGCGTTTCATCGCTGCAACTACTCGTCCTCCAATCACTAAACAACGAATATCTGCACCACCTGCTTCTTTAATAAATTCCTGTACTAATATATTCGCTTTTAATCCCATAAACGCTTCGATAATGCTTTCTGCTGCTTTAGCTGTATCCGCCAATACAACGCCTATTCCCTGCGTTCCTTCAAGTAACTTGATAACAACAGGTGCGCCACCCACATTTTTAATTAAATCTTTTATGTTATCGGGTTTAGATGCAAAGCCGGTGCGAGGCATACCGATGCCTTTGCGTGAAAGTAATTGCATCGAGCGTAATTTGTCGCGTGAGCGGCTGATAGCAACTGATTCGTTAACATTAAATGTACCCATCATCTCAAATTGGCGAGCGACTGCTGTGCCATAAAACGTAACTGAAGCTCCAATACGCGGAATAATCGCATCGTAATGTGGTAACTCTTCACCTTTATAACGTACAGTAGGGCGGTTACTTGTGATATCCATATAACAATGCAATGTATCTATGATATCAACTTCGTGTCCTTGTGCTTCTCCTGCTTCTTTCAAGCGACGCGTAGAATATAAATTTTTGTTACGAGATAAGATTGCTATTTTCATTGGGTTCTGCCTGTTTTAAGTATCGTTGAATTTATGGCTTTGTACGCCGCTGTATTTGTATTTGTAGAGTGTAGACATAAAACTATATATAATAAAATTAATTATTTTATAGTGTTTAAACAATTATTTTGATTGGACAGGGTGGGGGGAATATGAAGATAGAGTTACTTATTACATTTTTGGAGGTGAGTCGTACTTTGCATTTTCGTATTGCCTCTGAAAACCTATTTATTACACAATCTGCGGTTAGTGCACGTATTAAACTATTAGAAGATGAATTAGGTGTGCTGCTCTTTGATCGCAGTAAAAAACACCTCAGGTTAACACCTGAAGGACACCGGCTGATTAAACATGCCAATGAGCTTATTTTTATGTGGCAAAAAACCAAGCAGGATGTAGGTATTGCATCTCACCATTCGATGCAATTAGTTGTTGGTGCAATGAGCTCAGTTTGGGAAATTGTATTACAAAATTGGCTACAAAAAATTCATTTAAATAATGATGATATTAGTTTACTAACAAGTACATACAGCCCATCTGAATTAAGAAAAAGTTTATTAAACCGAATTATTGATATTGCATTTCTGTTTGAGCCTACATTTGTGGAGGGACTTGTATCAGAAAAAATAGCTTCGGTGCCTCTGCATCTAGTGACAACGGATCCTGATTATGAGAGTAAATTATCGCAATTGACTGACTTTGTGATGGTTGATTATGGAGAGTCGATCACGGTTCAGTATTTAAGTGCGTTTGAGGATGCTCCCGAAGCAAGACATAACATGAGTCAACCAAGGCTTGCATTGAACTTTATTTTGGAAGTGGGTGGCGCTGCCTATCTACCCCGGCAAATTACTTTTGAATATTTGCGCAATAAGCAGCTTTTTTTAGTTGAAGATGCGCCTGTATTTAGCCGTGAAATCTATGCTAACTACCTAATTAAAAATCAAAAAATAGAGACTATAAAAGAGGTGTTAAAACTATTCCCCTATGTCAAAATTTGATCCTAAGAGGATCCTTTTTCTTAAACGAGGAGGTGAAACCCTCCTATTTAAAGGATAAATTGATGGGGCTAAAGCAAAAGCAGGCTGCCTAACCCTAAGAAAACAATAAAGCCAAATATATCGGTAACAGTGGTTAATACCACCGAGCCTGATAAAGCGGGATCAATATTAAATCGACTTAATACCCAAGGAACCCATACTCCAGACAGAGAAGCGATAACAATATTGCCTAAAATTGCGATAAATATAGTCAACGATAATAAAAAAGTATCGAACCAAAAGTAGGTTATTGCAGCAATAACAATTGCCCATAAAATACCATTAATGGCACCTACTTTAAGCTCTTTAATAATAATATCTTTTTTGTTAGCTTCAGTAATTTGTCCTAGTGCTAATCCCCGTATGATTAGAGTAATCGTTTGACTGCCAGATATCCCCCCCATTGATGCAACAACGGGCATTAACACGGCTAATGCTACAACTTGTTGTATCGTTGCTTCAAATAAGCCAATAAACCATGAGGCTAAAAAAGCTGTTAATAAATTTATTCCTAGCCATACAGCGCGGTTTTTTGAACTTAGCCAAACACTACTAAATAGGTCTTCCTCTTCAACTAAACCGGCAGATTGTATTAATTGTGCTTCAATAATCTGCTCTTTATAGCGATAAGCAGAAGGTAAATCTAATCGACCCGTTAAACGATTATTTTCATCAATAACAGGCAGTGCCGACTTTCCTGAGTTAATCAATTTTTCAGCGGCATCATTAATGTTATCGCTACTGTGTATAATTTCAACCTGTGGTTTTATCGCGTTTATATATTGTTCTTGGTCGTCAGCATTAAATATCGCATTAATTGCTATTTCGCCAATTAGTGAAGCATTGTCATCCACAATGTACACAACGTCAGTAAAAGGAGGGAAATTTTTGGAACACACTTTTTTTACCGCTGAAAGCTTTAAACGTTGTGGCACTTGAATTTCGGTAAAATTTTGCCAATGTCCTACTTCAGTTAACTCATAATCACAGGATTTTTTGTATAAACTGCGCTGTTTTGCTGTCATGTTACTGATAGCGTAATCGATGAAACGATCATTTAAACTTTCTGATAATTCGAGAAGGTTAAAGGCATCTAATTTTGTTAATAAAGGAAAGCAACGTTCATCATCAAGGGCGTTGAGTAGTAATTGCCTAGATTCATGCTTCATTACTATGAAAACATTTTGCTGTGTGTTCTCGCTCAGAAATTGCCATATTTCGGTTCTGAGTTTAACGGGAAACGACTCTAATAAAATAGCAAGTTGTTCATCATTTAGATCTTTTTCTACTTCTAAAATAACAACATCTAATGATTTTTCTAGTTCAAGATGGTGATTAATTTTGTTTATGTAGTCGGGTAATAAATCTAATGACATTTTTCTTCCTTGTAATTGTCGCGGTTAAAATATAACGATTAAGCGTGTAGTTATACCAATCTGAATAAGTAGCTGATCTTTTTGGCGGGTTAAAATAACTTACTTCTTCGTTGTAAGTTTCATAAAGGGAACAACCATTTACGTAAACTTACGCCTTGAATTAAGTCATTTTTCCTACGCAAAAATTAGATCACATACTTAATCAGTTTGGTATTAGTATGCTAATACCAAAGGAATTAATAAAGTGAACATTCTTGCTGGTTAAAATTATCCCTCACTGCGTTGTGCGTTTTATTCCGAACATCAGCACAGCGTGGTCAGCTAAAGCTGTTCAAAATGGTTCCATACGATTTTATGAAGTGAGAACAACGATTAAAGCATTAACGTATTTAATTTAACGCTCCGATAGAGGATTAACGCAGTTAATCCCTCTAAAGGCTGCAACTCACGCATTATTAGTCACCATTTTTCGTACGTAAACTCAGACCACCTATTAATTCCATTGGTATAGCGCTTTATTTAGGCTTTGTTTTTAAAGGCTATAAATTTAAATAAAGGTGTTAATTGAATCGTTTTAAAATAGAACAGAATCAAGGCTATCACAGCCCATTTCAATGTTATTAATTTGCTGATATGGCTTGCTTATGATTGAACCATAAACGCATAAAATCACCAGTTAATGATTGTTCAATCTCCATCGCACGTTCTGTTGGGCAAAAAATAGTAAATATCACCTGCGTATCGCCAATATCAGAAGTTGCCACTTGAATATGCGGATCTGGGCCCGTAATGTTAACATCTAAACGATTTTCAATAAGCTGATTATAGCGGATCGCAACATCTCTGAAATCGGCACAGTATTCTACCGCTTTTTCATGCAGTTCATCTAAGAAAATGAACGGGTTAACACTTTCATCACGGGTTATCGTAAAGTGATGCATTGCATAACGTTTTAAAAAATTTAAGTTTTTTATTGAAGAGGTAATCAGGCGACTATTTGGTGTATACAGCGTTTTTCCTGTGTACTCATAGGCATCAATATTAACTTCTAATAGGGTTAATTTAGCCCAATCAATAGAATGCACTTCACCGTAGCTATCACCAACTTGTATCCAATCACCGATGCGAAAAGGGCGACTTGATACGATATACAGAAAACCAATAAAACATTGAATAAATTCTCTGGTTGCTATCACGATAGCAACAACAAATGCAGCGATTGAGATGGCAAACTTTTGAAATTCAACCGACCAAATATTGAAAATGCTAATTAAGATTAATAACGTGGCTGCATTATTGATCATGTTGATTTTTGCACGTTTTTTACTGTCATCCTTTTTATTTATAAATGCTAAAGCATAAAATTTAACGATTCTAATCAAGACAATGACGGTTAGAGTGAGCACTAAATTGTTATTGATTAATGCCTCTATAATTTCAGATGCAGAGAGATCAAAAGAAGATATTTTTTGCAACATGATGGGGAACACCTATCTGTTTAAATTTATTAATGGTAAAAGATTATTATTATTGTTTTTATCGGGGTTATTATAAACAACGATAATATTAACGCAGTGAGTTTTATAGTGCGTAATTGTGACCTATTTTAACAGGTTTTAATTGTTTGTTAGCGCCATCTATTAAAAGTTAAATCAATTTAACCCTAGAGCGGTCGTCATTTGTGTTATTTAGTAATCGTCAAAGAGCCATCAATGTGTAAATCTCTTTGTGGATAGGCAACAACAATATTGTTTGCTTCGAATAGTTCCTCTAAACGGAAGCGAATATTACTGCGCATAACACGTAAACCACCTTCAGCATTTGAGTTCAACCAAAAATTAACTTCAAACATTAATGCGTTATCACCAAAATCTTCAAAAGTAACTACAGGCGCCGGATGCTGTACAACATCTAGTTGCTCTGTTGTTGCCTGTAAAATAAGTGCCGCTACTGTTTTGGCCGGTGAGCCATAAGCGACACCAACGCGAACGGATGTTCTAACCATGCTATCTATCAGTGTCCAGTTTACCACCGTGTTCTCTAGTAATTTACTGTTTGGAATGAGCAGGTGAACACCATCAACACGACGAATTCTTGTGGAACGCGTATTTATCTCTTCTACGATTCCTTTTGCATCTTCAACTTCTAAAAAATCGCCAATCCGGATAGGGCGCTCCCACATCAAAATCCAGCCACTAATAAAATTGTTGATAATATTTTGCGCCCCAAAACCAAAACCAATGGCAATAGCACCAGATAAGAAAGCAAAAGCAGTAATAGGTACATTAATCAAGTCAAGCGTAGTGATCACAATAACTGCCATTGCAATTACATAGAAGACTCTCTGTAATAGGTGGATAATATTGGGGTCAGTTTTTTTAGAGGTTAAGCGATGTGTGATGACGCGGGCCAAAATACGCGTTAAAAATATGCCGATAAAAAGTATGACAGGAATTAATAATATATCACCCAGGGTAATGGCTTGATTCGATATCGTAATAATAGTGAATGATAAAATATCTTGAACTGTGGACAGGTCCATTTGATTCTCTCTAGTCGCATAGTTAGTGCAGTTTGATTGTTGATAATGTTAATTCATCTGAATATAAGGTTAGTCTTATTACTTAAATTAGCTATTTTGTGAAGATAACAAGATCACTTTGTATATTGTTCTTCAGGTTGCATGCCCTTCAACAAGAGACCAAAAATATCTGCACCAGTTATAATGCGTTTATGTTCACCCCAAATTAATAAAACATCTCTTTCAATGGCACCATCGAACGTCTTATCAACAGACTCACTCATTTTCATTTTGATAATCGCATCGTTTAACATGGTTTTTTCATTAGTAATAATCGTTGGTCGATGACAGTGTTTATAGGGATCAAATCCTTCCGTCTCAAATAAGACGTCGCGTAAAAAGCTATCTGAATCGACCACTACTAAAGGTTCATTAGATTGATTGGTTAATACAACCCAGCGATGCCCTGACTTATTAAGTAACTTTAGAAATTCGTTATCGGGTGCTGAAGTTATTTCCGGAATAATAGGAAGGTCCATTCTGGTTGGCAGTGCGATGATTGAATCAGGATCAATTAACTCTCCCTCCTGCATGACAGATATCTTATCGAGTTTAAAGAAGTTTAATGCGCCAATACCTTCTACATGATTAATATCGGTCTCTTCGGACTCAATATGCTTTCGAATTATGCTACTGAGCTCACTTTCAGCTAAATAAGTTATCCCCTCTTTACCTAACCAAGCATCAAGAATTAAACCGGTCGGTTTCGCGACAGGGTAAAACAGTATTTGATAGAATTTAATAACAGGTGATAGCATGCTGCCCATTTTTAATGCATTTCTAGAAAAATAAGCTTGAGGAGTTATTTCACCAATCACAGTGATCGCAATGGTAGAGAATAAAAAGGCACTAATTCCGGCCAAGGCAGAGTCTGATAATAGGGTCAGCAATACATTGATGCCAACATTACCCCATAATATCGTGGTTAACAAAAAGTTAGAATCACTGCGTAACGCTAATACTTTTTTAGCGGCAACATTGCCTTTTGCCGATTCGACTTCTAATTGAAGACGGCTCAGTGAAAATAAAGCAATGTTTAACCCTGAAAAGATGGCTGACTGTGAAATACACAATGCAATGGCGAGCCAAATCACGATATCTAACGGCATATTTTGCAATCCAATTATTTAAAAAACAGAGGTTATCTCTTTTATCACTTAAAAGGAATTTATTATTCATAAACAATAAATTAATCACATAAATATCTGTCCTTATTACTATTTGTGCTACATTCAAAAGAATATTGTGGTCAACATAAAGGGAATACTATGATCAGATGCATGCTACTCGGGCAAGATAAGTCTTGCTGTTATGGACATGAAGAGTTAATTGATAATTGGAAAGAGAGCGCTAACGGTTTGCTATGGATAGATATCGACTCCCATGATAAATTACAAGAAGAGCAATTATTAAAACAGCTCGGTTGCCACTCATTAGCGATAACTGATTTACAACGTGATCGCCATCCTCCCAAAATTGAGCTGTTTAATAATTATATATTTATGCTCTATCGCGGCATTTTTCATCCACAGGATGACCTTTTATTTGAGCATTTACAAATAGGCATGTTCGTCGGTACTAATATCATTATTACATCACATGCAAAAAAATCTATCTCGATAGATAAGCTTTTTAGTGAAGAAGGTGAGAAGTTTTTAACAAAAAGTCCTATTACATTGGCATTAAGAATATTCCATAATAGTTGTGGCATTTATTTACAAAAATTATTTGAATTTGAAGATAAGTTAGAAGCTTTAGAAGATAAATTTCAAATAGGAGGAGACGACAAAATGATGCAGGAGATCACCCTGTATCGTTCTAGGTTAACCAAATTAAAGCGTACTTTTAATTACCACAGTAATATTGGTGCGGAATTAAAAATACTGGTAACTGATGAGACGCCGATTATTAATCAAGCGGACCTTCATACGGTTACAGATGTTCATGAGCGTATTGAAAGACTGTTAAGCCTTTCACAAATGCATTATGACATATGTAGTGATCTTATTAATGGTTACCTCTCTGTCGCCTCACACCAATTAAATGCGACTATGCGTGTTTTGACGGTAATAACCGCGATATTTATTCCATTAGGTTTTTTAGCAGGATTGTACGGAATGAACTTTGAATATATACCTGAATTGAAAGTTGTTAATGGCTATTATTATCTGCTTTCAGTGATGCTTATTATTGCGGTAAGTCTGGTGCTTCTTTTCAAACGTAAACGCTGGTTATAATTATTGTTTAGCCACTAAATACAAGTTGGAATGGTATCCTTAATCCTTGTATTTAGTGGAAGTGTTATTTACCAAATAAGATCGTCAGGGATTGCAAATTCAGCATAGGGATCATCTTCATCGATATCACTTGCATCTACTTTTTCATGTAACGCCACAAGTACTGACGCATCTATCTCTGCCAATTTCTCCGTCGCTTCTTTGTTAATTAAGTAGAACTCTTCATTTAATACGCATATTGCAAGTTGGCCATTTATTAAGCTTTTCTGGGTTGTGTCATTAATTGCAATACGTTTAACCTTATTATCGAAAGTAAAATGGTAGTCAATTTCACCTTGATAATTCTTTTCACAATGTTGGGCAATCATCTGAATCAACTTGCCATGAGCTGCGCGTTCAGCTAGTTCTGCTTGTATGAGTCTATTTTTTTCCAAGTCTTGTTGTTTCTGTTGTTCTTTTTGTGCATCTATTGCACGCTGTGCCTCAGAAACTTCAACGCTGCCTTTTTTCTTTTTTTGTTTTGCTTTACGGCGTTTTTCTGTTTGTGCTTGCTTGGCTTTTTGTTTGTTGATAAGCCCTGATTTCATCAGTTGTTCTTGTAAAGAGGCCATGAGTTACCTTTGAAAATAGATATTAAAAAATCATTTTAACGACAAAGCGCTATTAAGGAAATTTTTTCTTGTTAAAAATCGACAAATAGTGAAAAAGGATTAAGCTTAAAAGATAAAGCAACCTAAGGGAACTATATGAATAATCTAGCAGTTTCACATTATATGATTGGTAAAAGTTTAGCGTTTAAGAAAGAGATGGCGATTCAAACCGCGGTTGAAATTTTATTGCAAAATGATCAGATTGGCGGACCTGTCATTGATGATGCAGGACGTGTTATCGGTTGGTTATCGGAACAGGACTGTTTAGCAAAAATGCTTGAAGCAAGTTATCACTGCGAATTGGTGGCATTAGTTGAAGATGCAATGGTAAGCCCTGCGGTTTGCATCAAAAAAGAGATGAGTGTCGTGGACGTTGCACAATTAATGATCTCCGCTAAACCTAAAATTTATCCTGTTGTTGATAGTGGTGACCACTATATTGGCCTTATTTCACGTAAAAAAGTATTAGGCGCGATGAATAAACAGATTGCGTCCTGTTAAAGCGTTTTTATATCAATAGGTTGCTTATTCCAGCAACCCTTTTTTAAGCGCTCATCTTTGTTTTTTTGTAAAATGCCTATAAATGTCGATCGTGAACACTTTTGTACACCTAAACTTTTTAAATGGTCTGTTTGCATTTGGCAATCAATAAGTATTCCTCCCGCAGCATTAAAGTGTTGATTAAGTGCAATAAATGCAAGTTTTGAACTGTTCGTCATTTGACTAAACATTGATTCTCCACAGAATGTTTTTCCTACACAAATACCATACAACCCACCGACAAGCTTTTCCTCGTACCAAACCTCAATAGAGTGTGCAAAGCCTAATTGGTGTAATTTAGTATAAGCATTTATCATCTCCTGCGATATCCACGTTTCTGCTTGAGATTTTCGTGGTTTAGCACATGCTGCTATTACCGATTGAAAAGAGTGGTTAACAGTAATGGTCATATTATTTTTGTTAATAAAACGTTTCATGCTTTTACTGATATGCACATTACCTGCAGTTAAGGTTGCTCGCTCGCTTGGGCTCCACCAAAGCAATGGCTCGCCAGCACTAAACCAAGGAAATATTCCTTGGCGATAGGCGTTAATAATACGCTGTGGTTTTAAATCACCACCGATAGCTAATAAGCCATCTGGCGACGTTAAGGCTTGTGAGACTTCCGGAAATAAGGCTAAATCATTGCTAAGAGGGGGGAGGTAAATGGTCATTTTTAAGCTCTAGATACAAAAAAGCCAGTGTAAACACTGGCTAGCAAGATTAAAATAACTAATTCATTATTATTTTTACTTTTAGACGTTTATTTACATCGCTCATCGACATGATCAAATGATAAACCTACTTCACCAGTATAAAGCTGACGTGGACGTCCAATTTTTTGACCTGGTTGATCTAACATCTCTTTCCAATGCGAAATCCAACCAATAGTACGTGCTGTCGCGAAGATAACAGTAAACATAGTACGTGGAATACCCATTGCGCGTAAAACGATACCTGAATAGAAATCTACATTAGGGTAAAGTTTTTTCTCAACAAAGTAAGGGTCTTCTAGGGCAATACGTTCTAATTCCATCGCGACATCTAGTAATGGATCATCAATTTTAAGGTCGTTTAATACTTCATGACAAGTTTTACGCATCACAGTCGCACGTGGATCATGGTTTTTGTAAACACGATGTCCAAATCCCATAAGACGGAATGGGTCATCTTTATCTTTTGCTTTCGCAATATACTCAGGGATACGATCAACTGAGCCAATCTCTTCTAACATCTCAAGACATGCTTCATTTGCACCGCCGTGCGCCGGTCCCCATAGAGAAGCAATACCTGCTGCGATACAAGCAAACGGGTTAGCGCCTGATGAACCAGCTAGACGAACGGTTGATGTCGATGCATTTTGCTCGTGATCGGCATGTAAAATTAAGATTTTATCCATTGCACTTTCAAGTACTGGGTTAACGACGTACTCTTCACAAGGTACAGCGAACATCATTTTTAGAAAGTTAGCTGAATATGACAGCGAATTGTCTGGGTATACAAAAGGCTGTCCTGATGCATATTTATAACTCATTGCTGCCAAGGTTGGCATTTTAGAAATAAGACGAAACGCTGCAATTTCACGATGCTCTTCGTTGGTAATGTCTAAAGAGTCATGATAAAAAGAAGACAGAGCGCCAACCACACCAACTAAGGTTGCCATCGGATGTGAGTCGCGGCGGAAGCCTTTGTAGAATTGCACTAATTGCTCATGAATCATTGTATGTCTAAGTACGGTAAGGTGAAATTCATCAAACTGTTGTTTATCAGGTAAGTTACCATTCAAGAGTAAATAACAAACTTCTAGGTAATCCGACTTTTCTGCAAGTTGCGCAATAGGGTAACCTCTATGCTCTAAAACACCTTTGTCGCCATCAATGAAGGTGATTGATGACTCACAAGATGCTGTTGCTAAAAAACCTGGATCGTACGTGAAATAACCGGTTTTACCTAATGTTCGAATATCAATAACATCATTACCTGCAGAACCTTGAAGTATAGGAAGTTCAATTGGCTCTTTCCCTGGTAATTGAAGTATGGCTTTTTGATCTGACATTTGATGCTCCCTTATCTTTTTTTTATATTACTTAAAATTCAGTGTGCATATTTTTACAGGCTAAAAAGTTGCTTGTCAATTTTAACATATCAACAATGAGACATTTGTAAATAGTCGTCGTGATAGTGTCTGCTTAACCAACAATGTATTTAAAAAACAAGCAGGTAAGGTCTTTATATCACTGCGGTAAATGAAAGAAAGCGAAACCATAAACTATATAAATAAATCTGTACTACAAATCACATATTAGGTTCGATTTTATATACTGCATCACAAAAAAAAGGCAAAAAGCTGTCACAATGGTTTAACAATATGCTAACAATAGCACCTGTTAGCCAACCCTTAGTTTTATCCAAGTAAAAAGAGATGAATTGTGCGCAAAAACAGACCTATAAATTTAGACCTAGCCACGGTCAAATTTCCTATCACAGCAACAGCTTCCATACTGCATCGTGTTTCAGGAATAATCGTTTTTATTGCTTTAGCAATATTCCTTAGTCTTTTAAGTTGTTCATTATCTAGCCAACCGGAATTTTATCGGGTTGCAGGATATTTTGATAATTTTTTGATTGAATTTGTCATTTGGGGGTCATTAACTGGTCTTGCATACCATGCAGTATTTGGTGTTCGACATATGATCCAAGATTTGGGTTTTTGGGAAGAGATGGATAGTGCGTCTCTAAGTGCCAAAGTTGGCTTTATTGTGACAGCGGTATTGTCTTTATTAGCAGGGGTTTTAGTATGGTAAAGGTTGCTGGTACGTTTGGGCGCAGCGGCGCTCACGATTATCTTTTAATACGCGCAAGTGCACTAATATTACTTGCTTATACATTATACCTGGTTGGATTTATCGCAGGTACAGACATTACCTATGCAACTTGGACAGGTTTTTTTGCATTAACAACGACCAAGGTATTTACCCTGTTTGCGTTGATTGCAATGTTAGTTCACGCTTGGATCGGTTTATGGCAGGTATTAACCGACTATGTTAAATGCACTAAATTACGCGGTGCATTGCAATTTCTTTTAACATCAGTGGCATTTATCTATGTTATCTCTGGTTTCGTAATTTTGTGGGGTGTTTAAGGTGAGTTTACCTATTCGTGAGTTTGATGCGATTGTAATTGGTGCAGGTGGCGCAGGTATGCGTGCTGCACTGTCAATTTCGCAAGAAGGAAAAAGTTGTGCGTTAATTACTAAAGTATTTCCAACGCGCTCTCATACAGTATCGGCACAAGGTGGTATTACCGTTGCTTTAGGTAATTCACATCCTGATAACTGGCAATGGCATATGTATGACACGGTAAAAGGTTCTGATTATATCGGTGACCAAGACGCCATAGAGTTTATGTGTAATGAAGGCCCTAATGCGGTTCGCGAACTAGAAAATATGGGTTTACCATTTTCTCGGTTTGAAGACGGCTCAGTATATCAACGCCCATTTGGCGGACAATCTAAAGAGTTTGGTGGTGAACAAGCTGCACGTACGGCTGCTGCTGCGGATAGAACAGGGCATGCGCTCCTACATACGCTTTACCAACAAAACATTAAAAACAAAACCACTATTTTTTCTGAGTGGTATGCCCTTGACCTCGTTAAGAATGATGATGGGGATGTCGTCGGTTGTACTGCTATTGACATCGAAACTGGCGAAGTGGTGATGTTCAAAGCGCAAGCAACAGTGTTAGCAACTGGGGGAGCAGGGCGTATTTATGCGTCAACTACAAATGCACATATCAATACCGGTGATGGCGTTGGTATGGCACTTCGAGCAGGCGTGCCAGTACAAGATATGGAGATGTGGCAATTCCACCCAACCGGCATTGCGGGTGCGGGTGTATTAGTTACAGAGGGCTGTCGTGGTGAAGGTGGTTATCTTTTAAATAAAGATGGCGAACGCTTTATGGAACGTTATGCACCAAACGCAAAAGATTTAGCGGGTCGTGACGTTGTTGCGCGCTCAATTATGATTGAGATACGTGAAGGTCGAGGTTGTGAAGGTCCTTGGGGTACACACATTAAATTAAAACTTGATCACCTTGGTGAAGAAGTATTGGAATCTAAACTGCCTGGTATCTGTGAGTTATCACGTACCTTTGCACACGTTGATCCAGTAAAAGAGCCGATTCCAATTATTCCTACTTGTCACTACATGATGGGGGGCGTACCTGCCAATGTAAACGGTCAGGTACTACGTGTTGATGAAGATGGTAAAGATGTTGAAGTAAAAGGGTTGTTTGCTGTAGGTGAAATTGCTTGTGTATCTGTACACGGTGCAAATCGACTCGGTGGTAACTCTTTGCTTGATTTAGTCGTATTTGGTCGTGCAGCAGGTAAGCACCTAGGTAAAGTCCTTACTAAAGAAAATACAGCGAAACTACCTACGCAAGAAAATATAGATGCGGCATTAACGCGTTTAAATCGTTGGGAAAAAGGTAATGGCACAGAATGCCCGAACCAAATTCGTAAAGATTTACAACAATGTATGCAAAATAATTTCTCAGTATTCCGTGACGGTGCGGCAATGGCTGAAGGCCTTGCTGAGCTTGATAAACTTCGTGAGCGTCTCAATAACGCGAAACTAAGTGATAAGAGTAGTGAGTTTAATACCGACAGAATCGAATGTTTAGAACTAGATAACCTAATGGAAACCGCTTTTGCAACCGCTAAAGCAGCTAATTTCCGCACTGAGAGTCGTGGCGCGCACAGTCGCTTTGACTTCCCAGATCGTGATGATGCAAATTGGTTACATCATAGTTTATATAACCCATTAACAGAAAGCATGAGTAAACGTGACGTTAATATGGCGCCAGTGCTACGTGAAGCTTTCCCACCTAAAGCACGTGTTTACTAGAAGGTTTTTAAGTTATGAATGTTAATTTTTCAGTTTATCGTTATAACCCTGATGTTGATAAAGCACCGTATATGCAAGATCTTTCACTTGATGTACCTGAAGGTTCGGACATGATGGTATTAGATGCGCTGATACAACTTAAAGAGAAAGATGCTTCACTTTCATTTCGACGTTCATGTCGAGAGGGTGTTTGTGGCTCTGATGGTTTAAATATCAATGGGAAGAATGGTTTAGCATGTATTACTCCTTTATCTGATCTACTATCTAAAGGTAAGATAATCATCCGTCCATTACCTGGATTACCGGTTGTTCGTGACCTAGTTATCGATATGACACAATTTTATACTCAATATGAGAAAATTAAGCCATATTTGATTACAGATGAACGTAAACCACCGGCAGGTGAGTTTAAGCAATCTCCAGAAGAGCGTGAAAAGTTAGATGGGTTATATGAGTGTATTTTATGTGCTTGTTGTTCTACATCTTGTCCCTCTTTTTGGTGGAATCCAGAAAAATTTATTGGACCTGCTGGATTGCTCGCTGCATATCGCTTTTTAATTGATAGCCGTGATAGTGATACAGAAGCACGTTTATCTAATTTGGACGATGCATTTAGTGTTTTCCGTTGCCATGGCATTATGAATTGTGTCAGTGTTTGTCCTAAAGGATTAAACCCAACAAAAGCAATTGGTAAGATTAAATCGATGTTGTTACAACGTGCAATTTAAATAGTATTAATTCAGCGCGTTACCACAATGGTTAATTAATATTTGAAAGTGCTAAGGACAGCACTTTCTTTATTAAAATTAATCAATGTGGCTTAACGTTTAACCGTAATGTTATAGAAAATAAAATATGAAGTTTAAGGAATGTTAATGCCAAACAATGTGATGAAAACATGGTTAGCCTCATCTCATCTTTCCGGGGCAAATTCTACCTATATTGAAGATCTGTATGAATCCTACCTAGAAGACCCCATCTCTGTTGATGCCAATTGGCGCAACGTTTTTGATGAACTACCTAAAGTTAGTGAACAACCTGAAGAAGCACATTCAGTTATCCGTGAGCAGATGAAATATGCTGCAAAAGCGCCAAAATGTTTCACACCACCAACTGGTGCGGTTCATAATGATGCGAAGCAGGTTAAGGTGTTGCAATTAATCGGTGCTTACCGTAACCGAGGTCATGAAGTTGCTGCACTTGATCCGCTTGGATTAACTAAAAACGAAATCATTACTGAACTCGACCCTTTTTATCATGAGTTAGAAGGTGCAGATTTAGACGCTAGTTTCAATGTCGGCTCTTATGCTGCTGCAAATGAAACGATGGTATTGCGTGATCTTGTTGCATCACTCAAACGCACCTATTGTGGTTCGTTGGGTGCAGAGTATATGCACATCACCAATACAGATGAAAAGCGTTGGTTACAAAACCGCATTGAATCCTGCGAGAGTAAGCCCTCATTTAGCGATGAAGCTAAACATCGGTTCCTTGAAGAGTTAACGGCAGCGGAAGGGTTGGAGCGTTATATCGGCTCTAAATTCCCGGGCGCAAAACGTTTCTCACTAGAGGGCGGCGATGCATTTGTGTTAATGCTAAAAGAGTTAATCCGTCGCGCGGGTGAGCAGGGCGCACAAGAAGTGGTAATGGGGATGGCCCATCGTGGTCGCCTAAACGTATTAGTTAACGTGTTAGGTAAAAAACCTGCAGACTTATTTAATGAGTTCGCGGGGAAACACTCTGCACACGAAGGCTCAAGTGATGTTAAATATCACCAAGGTTTTAGTAGTGATTTTAAAACGCCAAAGGGTAACGTACATTTATCACTTGCCTTTAACCCATCTCACCTAGAAATTGTTAACCCAGTGGTACTTGGTTCTGTGCGTGCACGTCAAGAGCGCTTAGATGGTATCGGTGAAAGTGTATTACCTATCACAGTTCACGGCGATTCAGCAATTTCTGGTCAAGGTGTGGTACAAGAAACCTTCAATATGTCACAAGCTCGAGCATTTAAAGTGAGCGGTACGGTGCGTATTGTTATCAATAACCAAATTGGTTTCACTACCTCTAATCCTGAAGATACACGCTCAACCCGTTATTGTACTGATATTGCTAAAATGGTGCAGGCGCCAATCTTCCATGTCAATGGTGATGATCCTGAAGCGGTTATTTTAGCGACTCAAATTGCTCTTGATTTCCGTAATACCTTTAAACGCGATGTAGTCATTGATCTTGTTTGTTACCGTCGTCATGGCCATAACGAAGCTGATGAGCCAAATGCAACGCAGCCTGTTATGTATCAAAAAATTAAAAAGCATCAAACACCTCGTGAACAGTATGTGACTCAGTTAGAGGATGAAGGTGTTATTGCAAAAGGGTATGGTAAACAGCTTGTTTCAGATTACCGTGATGCACTTGATAATGGTGAGTGTGTTGTTAAAGAGTGGCAATCGATGCAGCATCAGAGTGTGGATTGGACACCTTACCTAAAACATGATTGGAATACGCCCTATGAAGCACAGTTCTCTCGTGAACGTTTAGGCGAATTAGGTGAAATAATCAGTCACTATCCAGAAGATCATGCGCAACATTCACGTGTTAAGAAAATTTATAACGATCGTGAATTAATGGCACGTGGTGAAAAACTCTGTGATTGGGGCTTTGCAGAAAACCTTGCTTACGCAACGCTGCTTGACGCTAAATATAATATTCGTTTAGTTGGCCAAGATTCTGGCCGTGGTACGTTCTTCCACCGTCATGCGGTTTTACACGAACAAACAGAAGGTAAAACTTACCTACCTTTACAAAATATCTCCGAAGACCAAGGTCATTTTGATGTGCATGATTCAGTATTATCTGAATGCGCAGTACTTGCTTTTGAATATGGTTACTCGACAGCTGCACCTAAAGGATTGTGTATTTGGGAAGCGCAGTTTGGTGATTTTGCAAATGGTGCACAGGTTGTATTTGACCAATTCTTATCATCGGGTGAGCAAAAGTGGGGCCGTATGTGTGGCTTAACAGTGATGCTTCCTCATGGTTATGAAGGTCAGGGTCCTGAGCATTCATCGGCACGTTTAGAGCGATACTTACAACTTTGTGCAGAGCATAATATGCAAGTATGTGTCCCTTCAACACCTGCTCAGGTTTATCACATGCTCCGCCGTCAGGTTGTGCGTGCGATGCGTCGTCCATTAATCGTCATGTCGCCTAAATCTTTATTACGCCATCCACTTGCTGTATCAAGTTTAGAGGAACTTTCAAATGGCACATTCCAAAATGCCATTGATGAGATTGATACTTTAGATAATAGCGAGGTTGATCGTGTGGTGCTTTGTAGTGGTAAAGTTTATTACGAACTGCTTGATAAACGTCGAAACGAACAGCTTAATAATGTCGCAATTGTGCGTATTGAGCAATTATATCCTTTCCCAACCAATGAGTTAGATGATATTTTAGCACAATATAGTAATGCTAAAGATGTTGTATGGTGTCAAGAAGAGCCACAAAACCAAGGGGCTTGGTACTGTAGTCAACATCATTTTAGAGGTGTACTACCGAATAATGCAAAACTTCATTACGCTGGGCGTGATGCATCAGCATCGACTGCTGTTGGTTATATCTCTCTGCATATTAAACAACAAAAAGCGCTAGTTAATAACGCTTTAGGTTTAGAAGAATAGCAACGAATTTAATTAAAAAGACTTTTACCGTAGGACACACATTATGATTGATATTTTAGTACCAGAATTACCTGAATCAGTAGCAGATGCAACAGTTGCAACATGGCACAAGCAACCTGGCGAGTTTATTGAACGTGACGAAGTGTTAGTTGAAATTGAAACAGACAAGGTTGTATTAGAAGTACCTGCAACAGCATCTGGTATTTTACAAGAAATACTTGAAGATGAAGGCGCAACAGTTCTGTCAAAGCAGTTACTTGGACGATTGAAAGAGGGTGATGCACCCGTTGAAAAACCAGCCGAAGTTGTTGTTGAAGAAGCGACAGGCGCTGCAGATGCAAGCCCATCGGTTCGCCGTTTAATGTTAGAAGAGGGCATTAAGCCTTCAGATATTAAAGGCTCAGGTAAAGGCGGCATGATCACTCGTGAAGACGTTGATAAATTCCGTGAATCAAAAAACAAAGCTGAGACACCTGCACAGGTAGATATTGTTGCCGCTGTTGCTGCACGTAGTGACAAACGTGTACCGATGACGCGTTTACGTAAACGTGTTGCTGAACGTCTACTTGAAGCGAAAAATTCAACAGCGATGTTAACGACATTTAACGAAGTGAACATGAAACCGATCATGGATCTTCGTAAGCAATATCAAGAAGTGTTTGAGAAAAAACATGGTATTCGTTTGGGGTTCATGTCTTTTTACATCAAAGCCGTTACTGAAGCGCTAAAACGCTACCCAGAAGTAAATGCTGCGATTGACGGTACTGATATTGTTTATCATAACTTCTTTGATATTAGCATTGCTGTGTCAACACCACGTGGTCTAGTTACACCAGTACTTCGTGATACTGATACCCTGAGTGTTGCAGATATCGAAAAAGGCATCCGTGCCCTTGCGATTAAAGGCCGTGATGGCAAATTAACCGTTGATGAGATGATGGGCGGAAACTTCACCGTTACAAACGGTGGTGTATTTGGTTCATTACTTTCAACACCAATTATTAACCCTCCACAAGCTGCTATCTTAGGTATGCATAAAATTCAAGATCGCCCTATGGCGATTGATGGAAAAGTGGAAATTTTACCGATGATGTATTTGGCACTTTCTTATGACCATCGTTTAATCGATGGTAAAGAATCAGTTGGGTTCTTGGTTACCATCAAAGAACTTCTAGAAGATCCAACACGTCTATTATTAGATATTTAATGATCTAGCACAAAAAGCGTGATCAATAATTAATTGTAACTAGTTCTTGCTAGTTAGTTATTGAGTTGCGCTTGAGTAATATATGTAATATTTAGTGGCCGCAGAGGTGGCTTTTAGTTTAACTCAACATATGGATAAGAATCATGAATTTGCATGAATATCAGGCAAAGCAGCTGTTCACAGAATACGGCCTTCCAGTTCCACAAGGGATCGCATGTGATAGCGCAGAAGAAGCAGTAAATGCAGCATCGGCATTAGGTGGCGAAAGATGGGTTATCAAATGTCAAGTACATGCCGGTGGTCGTGGTAAAGCGGGCGGTGTTGAGCTAGTTAAGACTAAAGATGGTTTACGTGATTTTGCACATAAGTGGTTAGGTAAAAACCTAGTTACTTACCAAACAGATGCAAACGGACAACCTGTAAACAAATTATTGGTAGAGAGCTGTAGTGATATCGCTAACGAGCTTTATTTAGGTGCGGTTATCGACCGCGCTTCTCAGCGTGTTACTTTCATGGCATCAACAGAAGGTGGTGTTGAAATTGAGAAAGTGGCTGAAGAAACGCCTGAGCTAATCCATACCGCGATTATTGACCCATTAGTGGGCGCGCAAGCGTATCAAGGTCGTGAATTAGCGTTTAAATTAGGGCTTTCTGGTAAACAGATTGGCCAATTTACAAAAATCTTTTTAGGTCTTGCGACAATTTTCCAAGATAAAGATTTAGCGTTATTAGAAATTAACCCACTTGTGGTGACTGCTCAGGAAGATTTAATCTGTCTTGATGGTAAAATCTCAATCGATTCAAATGCAATGTATCGTCAAAAAGCACTTCATGCTATTAACGATACAACGCAAGATGATGAGCGCGAAATGCACGCTGCACAATGGGAACTTAACTATGTTGCACTTGATGGTAACATCGGCTGTATGGTTAACGGTGCCGGACTTGCAATGGGTACAATGGATATCGTACATTTGCACGGTGGTAACCCTGCTAACTTTTTGGATGTTGGCGGCGGTGCAACAAAAGAGCGTGTAACTGAAGCATTCAAAATCATTCTTTCTGACGATAAAGTTGAAGCTGTTTTAGTGAACATCTTCGGTGGTATCGTACGTTGTGATTTAATCGCTGAAGGTGTTATCGGCGCAGTTGAAGAAGTAGGTGTTTCTGTTCCTGTTATCGTTCGTTTAGAAGGTAATAATGCAGAGCTTGGGCGTAAGCTTCTTGCTGATTCTGGTTTAAATATTATTGCAGCAACATCCCTAACAGATGCGGCTGAGCAGTCTGTGAAAGCGGTAGGTGGCAAATAATGAGCATTTTAATTAATAAAGATACAAAAGTAATTTGTCAGGGCTTTACTGGTGGTCAAGGTACTTTCCATTCAGAGCAAGCACTTGAGTACGGTACAAAAATGGTCGGTGGTGTATCACCGGGTAAAGGCGGTCAAGTTCACCTTGGTCTTCCTGTATTTAATACGGTACGTGATGCAGTAGAAACGACGGGTGCAACAGCATCTGTTATCTATGTACCTGCACCATTTTGTAAAGATGCAATCTTAGAAGCGATTGATGCGGGTATCAAACTGATTGTGACAATCACTGAAGGTATTCCAACGTTAGATCTTGTTGAAGTTAAAGTAAAACTTGATCAACAAGGCGTGGTAATGATCGGTCCTAACTGTCCGGGTGTTATTACACCAGATGAATGTAAAATTGGTATTATGCCAGGTCACATTCATCAGAAAGGCCGAGTTGGTATTGTTTCTCGTTCTGGTACGTTAACGTACGAAGCGGTTAAGCAAACAACCGATGAAGGTTTTGGTCAATCAACATGTGTTGGTATCGGTGGCGATCCAATTCCTGGTTCAAGCTTTATCGATATTCTTAAACTCTTCCAAGAAGATCCAGAGACTGAAGCGATTGTGATGATCGGTGAAATCGGTGGTACTGCTGAAGAAGAAGCTGCTGCGTTTATTAAAGCAAATGTAACTAAACCAGTTGTATCTTACATTGCTGGTGTTACAGCTCCTGCTGGTAAGCGTATGGGGCATGCCGGTGCAATTATCGCAGGCGGTAAAGGTACTGCTGAAGATAAATTTAAAGCACTTGAAGACGCAGGCGTGAAAACGACTAAATCTCTTGCTGATATCGGTAAAGCGTTACGTGAAGTAACGGGTTGGTAAAGCGAGCTTCGTGCTTCGAGAAGAGAGCTACGAAAAGCACTTCGTAGCTCGAGACTCATAGCTCGCTGTTAACTTTATTTTTGAGCCTCGCTTTTTAGCGGGGCTTTTTTATTTGTATATCCAGCTTGGGGCTCTATGTCTGGTGCAATTTCGCAGGCGGTAAAACGAGCTTCGTGCTTCGAGAAGAGAGCTACGAAAAGCACTTCGTAACTCGAGACTCATAGCTCGCTGTTAACTTTATTTTTGAGCCTCGCATTTAGCGGGGGGGATCTTCTGTATCATTTTTCAGTTTGTAGAGTGATTGTTTATGTTTAATGATTGAGCTTTTTTTAGGGGGGGAAGCAATAATAAAGTGTTAGCGCACAATTATATTGTTTCTAAATAGATCCGCTTCTCATCAAACATTGATGTTATGGTTGATCACCTCAATACTCTCTATAATAATTAATAATTAACAATTAACTCTTTATGGAATAATCGATGCAGTCACCGGACGAGATCGCAAAGTTAAAGTATGAACTTTCATTATTGCGCACTCAGCAGTTTGAAAGCAACCTGAACTTTGAGCAGCGTTTACAAGCACTTTCCTTTACAATTGATAATCTATCATCTTCACTGACAGCATCGAGCGAAGAGCCGTTAGTTGAGACACTTAGTGAACCTGATGTAGAATCAATACCGTCCGGTAATGTACAAACGATATCTGATTTAGGGCTACGGATGGAAAATGGACAACTGATTTATCATCAACATAATCAGCCACTACCTGTTGCAAAAAATGACAACCCGCAACGTTCAAAATCTAGCAACAAAAGCTTTATCACAAAGCAAATGGCTTCTGGCATTTTTGAGCAATTTAGTGAATTAATGTTAGCACCATTTTCGCCGCTATTAAGTAAATTAAAAGCGTTTTATGTGCACTATCAACAACGAGGTTTAGCGGCTGTATTTTTAATGACAGTTGCAGGTATTATTACATTAACCCTTGGTTTTACTTACCTATTGCAATATTCCCTCACAAATTGGCTCTCGGACATTGGCAAAGTCTGCTTTGCATTTATTGCCGCTAATACGCTGCTTGCACTTGGGGTCTTTATTTACAAACGCCGTGCTCAGATGCAAGACTTTGCTTCAGGTCTAGTGGGATTAGGACTCATTATTAATTATATTAGTGCCTATTTTAGTGGCCCATATTTCTCACTTATTCCCGACGGGTTGAGCTTATTATTACTACTAATAATTACCGTCTTCGGTTTTTTTCTCTCATTTAAATTTGAAACAAAAGTAGTGGCGGTATTAAGCCTGATAGGTGGATCACTTGCTCCTATGATGTTATTTAATATTAATGTCACCAATAATCAGCTTATCTACCTACCTTACTTGTTAGTCATCGGTGGATTTGCTGTGTTACAAAGTCGACTTTTACGTTGGCCTGTATTAACCGAAATTACCGCGTTTCTACATATTGCTTGTGTAGAGATATTCATTATTTCCCAAGCCATCTACTTTGAACAGCTATCGCTGATGTCAGTAGTGGGCTTGATGAGTATCAACCTCATGTTTTACTTATATGGTTTTAGTGGATTGTGTTGGTTAAAACACCAAGACGATAAACACCTCACATTGAATACCCGATTATTGGTATTACCAATTGCACTGTTTGCCTTTACTTTACTGAGTATGGTGCAATTGAGCATCTATTCTGGGTATATATTTTTGTTTAATGCGGTCTTATTTTCTGCAATGTATATTGCTGTGACCTCTCACCCTGCACTGAAAGTATTGGCACTATTTTTAGCGGGAAGTTTCGCAGGATTTAGCGCATTACAGCTGCTTCATCAACAATTATTAGGTATTGTATTATTGGCAGAAGGGTTGGCATTGCTTTATTTAGGCTGTAAATCATTTTACCAATCTGTACGTTATGAAGCCTATGTTTTGATTGTATTCGGCTTAATTAGTCATCTGTTTGCACTTTTTAGTATGATGCGATTGTCACCTCAAGCTTTATCTAATACCAGTGAGTATGGCTTTGTGGTGCTGTATTTGATGACGAGTGCGCTTGCATTATATACGGCAAGCCATTTACTCAAGTTATTCATTGCCTCAGTCAAGCATACCTTTCTGGAGGCGCGAATATTAACAGTTTTGCGCGAATGTTTGAGTATCAATTACATCGGCTTAATTTTATATATTGCCGCGATTATCTCTTTTGATTATGCGCTTAATATTATCCCTCTGATCTGTGTATTGTTACTCTATCTGGCGAAAAAAGATAAACTAAAACTATCAGGTTTTCTCGCATGGGGGCTATTATTACCGCTAGCAGGGTTGGTTGTGATAGGCATCTTAGATGTAGGTAATACTCGCTTTTCAATGCAACCTTTATACGCACAGATAGCACGTATTGAACTGTTTGCTTGCCTGATAGGTTTTTATTATTGGTACAAACACTTTCATTGTGAATCGAAGGCATTTAAATTAGCCCGCTTTTTTCAGGTAGTAAGTTTTTTCATTTTACCACTTATATTTTTACCCAAGGTGGTCCGCGAATACCCTGATTTCTTGAGTTTAGCGGCCTGGTTAAGTGTCATGATTAGTTTGCCACTTGCTTTTTTCAGTCGGCATCGGTTACTCTTTTTTCAAACAAAAGTAATAACAGTTGGCGCGATTATCGTTACCTCTATCGGTTGTTTAATGGCTCAATGGCAGGCAATACTTGCACTAACTATCGCAGCGCTAATGTTTGCTTATTTGTATCATCGCTATTTCATCCTATCAAAATTATTACAGCTGTTATTACGCTTTTTATGGGTATTAACGCCTTACTATTTTGGCTTGGTCACGTTGGTTGCGGTGCATAGCTTGATGAGCAGTTTCGTGTTGCCTCACTGGGGAGTCGTAATGGCAGCAGTCGTCGTCTATTTTACTCAGTTATTAAGAATACAACCCACCCCTATAGTCTTACGTAAAAGTTACCGAAGTTGCTTGTTATTATTAATCTTGCCGATTAGTGCAACCTTGCTATTTCATCTTGAAAATGGCCTCAATTTAAACAGTAATAGTTTACTGTTTATGGGAGCAGAGTTGATTATATTAATGAGTTTATGGCAATTATTTGTTGATAATGGCAGTGTAATACGTTTGTTAACTAAGACTTTAAACCGATTATATATACAGTGGTGCTGGCAGGTTTTATTATGTTTTTGTTATCTGATTTGGAGTTATCAATTTACTCCGATAGTGGCGGCCCCACTAAGCAGTATATTACTGGTTATACATGGAAGTTGTTTAATGTTTGTGAGTTTAAATAAAGGGCAGACGCAAACCATCAAATTAGCGGGAACGTTTTTTGCTTTAGCTTGTAGTAAGGTTTTATTGGTGGATATGGCCCATTTTTTAATTATTCAAAAGATGATCGCTTTTATGGTGATTGGCGGCATTTTATTACTGGTTTCCTATTTTTATCAAAAAATGAAGAATTCAATGACCAACTCGTCTTTTGAGGGGGAAAATCACACATAGATAGCCTTTGCGAAGCAATGAAGTTGCTTATATATTCATTTTACTTATCATGCAAGGCTACAATAGTTTGATATATCTATTCGTATTGTTTTATTTTGGTTGTTTTTTCGATAAATAAGGAAAATTTTGAAATCATCTTATAAATTTAATGAAAGCGGTTTTACACTTATTGAGTTGGTTATTGTGATCATCATTCTTGGTATTTTAGCGGCTGTTGCAGTGCCCAAGTTTGTCGATATACAAGGCGATGCGCGTGAAGCGGTTATTAAAGAGGTCTCTGGCACTATTCATGCTTTTGATCATTTAGTTTATGCAAAATCTGCAATCTTAGGTATTGAAAAAAACGATAGAAATAGTTCTGCAACCTCTCAGGATACCCAGGGTGGTTTCTTTGTTAATGGTAACTTTGTTTTAACGATACACGGACATCCGTGGTTGTTCGATGGGCCGACACTGAGTAATTTATTGGACGCTGATGTGCAATTCCAATCGGCTAATAGTGCGGGTGATAGTTGTGTTTATAGTGGTGATTTTTGTGCAATGATGTTTAATGGTGGCTCAGCACCCGGTGCCATTGGAATCACCTTTTCCCCTGGTAATGCGGTTGCTATTTATAACCCGAATACTAGCATTGATGATCGCTGTTTTGCTTATTATATCTTTGATCGTACCGATAACGACGTACAAATTGGCTCTGTTACCTCTGGTTGTCAATAACTTCATCACAGCCATACTATGATTGTGAGTATGGCTGTCCTTTCTAAAAAGCTTAACCACGATAATAAGACTGTGCTACAAAGGGCATTTTACTCACTATCATCGCTCGTTTTTTACCCCGTACTTCAGCAAAAATTTCAGTGTCTAGTACTGCAAGCTCGCTATTAACATAAGCCATGGCAACGGGCTTCTCAATAGAAGGCCCATAGGTGCCACTGGTTACAATACCAATTTCGTTATCCTGCGCATCAAACAATTTAGTGTTTTCACGAACAGGCGCCTTAGATAAACCGATTAAACCAATACGTTTACGGCTGACCTGCTTGGTTTTTATCTGCTCAAGAATCAATTCACTGCCTGGAAATGCACCTGCACGTTTACCGTCAGAACGACGACTTGGACTGATGCCCCATAATAGGCTAGCTTCGACAGGAGTGGTAGTGGGATCTAAATCATGTCCGTATAAACACAAACCACACTCTAAACGCAGTGAATCTCGTGCGCCTAACCCAACCCATTCTACTGCTTCATCAGCTAGTAGTTCACGTGCTAAGGGTTCAGCTGCCTCTGCAGGCACAGAGATCTCATAACCATCTTCACCAGTATATCCGGAGCGACTAACGTAACACTCGACACCGGCAAGTTGACATTTAACGGCATCCATAAACACCATGTTAACGACTTCTGGATTTAACTTCGCTAAGACCGACGCCGCCATTGGCCCTTGCAGTGCTAATAACGCACGATCTTCAATTAGTTGTAATGCTACATCAGCTGGAAGATGACTTTGCAGGTGTGCAATATCTGCTGCTTTACAAGCTGCATTGACGACAATAAATAGATGATCGCCAAAGTTGGTCACCATCAAGTCATCATTAATACCACCTTGCTCGTTAGTAAAAAAAGCGTAGCGTTGTTTACCTGCCGGTAAATCGATAATATCAACAGGCACTAACGACTCCATAAAAGCCGCCGCATTGTCTCCAATGAGACGTAATTGCCCCATATGTGAGACATCAAATAAACCTGCGCTAGCTCGGCAGTGTAAATGTTCTTTTTTTACACCTAGCTTGTATTGCACCGGCATATCATAACCAGCAAAGGGCACCATTTTTGCACCTGCTTCTTGGTGTAAAGCATGAAGTGGGGTAACTAACAATTGTTCAGACATCGATGAAACTCCTTTTAAAATAACCGACCGAAAAGGGCTGTTATTCATTTATTTGAAATCAGCCTAAGGCCAATTTGTTAATGTTTTTTTAAGAGGCGGTTACCCAAAGGATAAGCGCATCTTCTTCACTGATTGAAATCAGCATATGGCCCATATTGGCATCGTAATACACTGAGTCTCCCTGTTGTAAATTTACTGGTTCATAAAATTCAGAATAAAAAGTAATAGCGCCATTTAATACCAGTAAAAATTCTTCGCCATCATGGCGTATCCACCCGGAGTAATCGTTAAAGTCACGTGCTCTAACTTTTGATTTAAAAGGCATCATTTTTTTATTAGTCAGCTGCGTTGCTAATAATTCATGCTCGTAGGTAGAGGTAGGGTGATCTTTCCCCTCCTCATTACGAGTAATATCTCGTCGACCCGTTGCAGTAACTTTTTTTGGTGCACTAAATAGTTGGGGGATATCAATTTGTAAACCTGTAGTTAACTTTTGCATTGCTTGAAAGGTCGGTGATATCTGTTCATTTTCTATTTTTGATAAGGTTGAGCGCGCTAACCCTGTTTTTTGGCTCGCTTCCTCTAAAGTTAAACCTAAGCTTTTACGGATCTCTTTCAAACGTTCACCCAATTTAATAGGCGCAATTTTTTCTGTTTTGTTTTCCGTTGAAACGGTCATTGATGGGTAAATGTCATGTTGCTCAGTTTTGCTCATTGATCATCCTTTTGCTACCGCGTAAAAGCCATTAATTAAGGAACATATAGTAAACATCCCTTGGAAAAACACACTGCCTATCACTGATTCATGTCACACTTTAGTAACAAAGTTTCCTTTTGGAAACTTTTGTCCGTACGTGTCTGCTTGATGTACATATAATAAGCGCGAGAATCACCGCCTCTTAACACTGTATAGTGACGTGAGATTATCGCCATAGCTTAATTTATATGAGTTCTGGGCGTTTATTGTTATTTTAAAAACTTAATAAGAGCACAGTATCTACCTTACCATAAAATGGTATAAGTAATTTTACGGTATTCCATTATAGGAAACAAAGGTGTTATATTAGCTTTTATATGCTTAAACAATAAACACTTAGTTGGCTTGTTGTGTTTATGTTAACAAACTGGCGTCGGTAACCAATGATTATCAGGCAGTTATTACAATCAAATATTAACCAAATTAATAGCGAAGGATGAACCATGGAAAGCACATTAAAATTTACTGAAACGCATGAGTGGGTACTAGATAATGGTGACGGTACTATTACGATGGGTATCTCAAACCAAGCACAAGGTTTTTTGGGCGATGTGGTTTTTGTTGATCTACCAGAAGTGGGTGATGAAACCGAAGCGGGTGAGACATTTTCACTCGTTGAGTCTGTGAAAGCTGCTTCTGATCTCTACGCACCGGTAAGTGGTGAGATTGTTGAGATTAATGAAGAGTTAGAAGATAGTCCTGAACTCATTAACGAATCACCTTATTCCGCGGGTTGGATCGTTAAAATCAAAATGAGTGATAAAGCAGAACTCGATGACCTTCTCTCAAATGAAGATTATCAAGCAGCAAATGAGGAAGAAGAGGAAGTTGAGTAGCTCAACGACGTCATATCAGCGCAGATTATTCTGCGCTTTTTTTTAATAAAATTTTAGTGCATGAATAATACGCTATCGATTTAGCACTGTTAAAATAATCTTGTTTAGGAACTCTAATGACTGATACCCCGTTTCTTGATCTATTAAGTGATAATAACGACTTTGCCTCACGCCACAATGGCCCTGATGCTGCGCAACAGCAAAAAATGTTAAACATTATTGGTTTAAACAGTGTCGATGAACTGATTGAACAAACCGTACCTGCTGCCATCCGCTCACCTAACAAAATGCAATTAGCCGAAGCCTTGAGTGAAGCTGATATGTTAGCGTCGTTGAAAACCATCGCTGATAAAAACGTCATTAACCGAAGTTTCATTGGTCAAGGTTATTACAACACCTTTGTGCCAAATGTTGTATTGCGTAATGTACTCGAAAACCCAGGTTGGTATACTGCTTATACACCATATCAACCAGAAATTTCACAGGGCCGTTTAGAGTCATTGCTTAATTATCAACAGATGATTATGGATCTCACTGCAATGGAGATCGCAAATGCTTCATTATTAGATGAAGCAACAGCAGCCGCTGAAGCGATGACGCTGTGTAAACGAGCAGGTAAAAACAAAAGTAACGCTTTTTTTGTCAGTAATCAATTACACCCACAAACCATTGATGTTATTCGAACTCGTGCACAATATATCGGTTACGAAATAATCACTGGCGACATTTATACTTTAGAGCAACACGACGTATTTGGCGCTATTTTACAATACCCAAGTAGCACAGGTAACGTACAAGACTTAACTGATGTGATTGAAAAAGCACATGCGCAAAAGACCTTAGTCGCGGTAGCTGCGGATCTGTTAAGCCTAACGCTATTAAAAGCGCCGGGTGAGATGGGGGCTGATGTAGTGATAGGTAGTGCACAACGTTTCGGTGTACCGATGGGCTTTGGCGGGCCACATGCCGGTTTCATGGCAACTAAAGACAAATTCAAACGCACCATGCCCGGACGTGTGATTGGTGTTTCCAAAGACAGCAAAGGAAAGCCTGCGCTGCGTATGGCGATGCAAACACGTGAGCAACATATACGCCGTGAAAAAGCGACTTCAAATATCTGTACTGCGCAAGCTCTGTTAGCAAATATGGCGGCATTTTATGCGCTTTATCATGGCCCAGAAGGGTTACGAAAAATCGGCCGTCGTGTACATCACCTCACCGCTATTCTAGCGGCGGGATTACGTGCAGAGGGCATTGAGCTTGAAAATCAACATTTCTTTGATACGTTAACCCTTAATACCAACGAACACAGTAAAGCGATTTACCACCGTGCTCTTGCAGAAGGCATGAACCTACGTAAATTCCCTGCACCTGAAGGTGCCACCGATAATATGCCTGTGCAATTGGGTATCAGTGTTGATGAAACTACCACAGCACAAGATGTTGAAGATCTATTATTAGCGATAACCGGTAAAGCATTAAAAGTCGCTGATTTTACCGCACAAGTGGCTAACGATGAGTTTGCAGGTATTCCTGAAGGTTGTCGACGTGAAAGTGCATATCTACAACACCCAATTTTCACAGCACATCACAGTGAAACGCAGATGATGCGTTACATGAAAAAACTGGAAAACAAAGACTACTCATTAACTCACGGCATGATTCCATTAGGAAGCTGTACCATGAAGCTCAATGCGGCCGCTGAAATGTTACCCGTGACCTGGCCTGAGTTTGGACAGATGCACCCATTTTCACCCACAGAGCAAAGCTTTGGTTACCAAGAATTAGCTGAAAAATTATCAACCATGTTATGTGAAATAACCGGTTACGATGGTATGTCATTGCAACCTAACTCAGGTGCGCAGGGGGAATACGCGGGGTTAATCGCGATTCAGCGTTACCATGAAAGCCGTGGTGAAGCACATAGAAATATCTGCCTAATTCCAAGCTCTGCACATGGTACTAACCCCGCTTCTGCAGCGATGGTTTCCATGAAAGTAGTGGTGGTGGGATGTGACCAACTGGGTAATATCGACCATACTGACTTAAAAGCTAAAATTGACAAACATCGTGAGAACCTTTCTTGCATCATGATCACTTACCCATCAACCCATGGTGTTTACGAAGAAGCGATTCAAGAGGTGTGCGATTGGGTACATGAAGCGGGCGGTCAAGTTTACCTGGATGGTGCAAACATGAACGCACAGGTTGGTTTAACCACACCGGGCTTTATCGGCTCTGATGTATCACACCTTAACCTGCACAAAACTTTTTGTATTCCGCACGGTGGCGGAGGGCCTGGTATGGGCCCGATTGGCGTAAAAGCGCATCTCATTCCATTTTTACCTGGACATATCGAAGTCACAGAATCTGCTGACAGCAAACATTATGCGGTGTCCGCTGCCGAGTTAGGTTCAGCCTCTATTCTGCCAATCTCATACGCTTATATTGCGATGATGGGTGAGCAAGGATTAACGGAGTCAACCAAGCTTGCTATCTTAAATGCGAATTACGTGATGGAGCGTTTACGTCCGCATTATCCCGTTTTATATATCGGTAAAGCAGGACGTGTAGCGCATGAATGTATTATCGATATTCGTCCGATTGAGGCAACGTCAGGCATTTCTGGTGAAGACATTGCCAAACGACTTATGGATTACGGTTTCCATGCGCCAACCATGTCATTCCCAGTAGCGGGCACGTTGATGATTGAACCAACAGAATCTGAAGACTTAGCAGAGCTTGACAGATTCTGTGATGCAATGATTGCAATTCGCAACGAGATTCAACAAGTTGAAGCGGGCATTTGGACCCTAGTCGATAATCCACTAGTCAACGCACCACATACACAAGTTGATCTGATGGAATCTGACTGGACACACATTTACAGCCGTGAAGTTGCCTGTTTTCCATCAGCACACAGTAAAGATGCGAAATACTGGCCCGCTTCAAACCGTGTAGACAACGTATTCGGGGACAGAAATTTAATCTGTTCATGTCCAAGTATTGAAAGTTACATGGAAGAGTAAGTTCGTCACTTTTGAATAAAGTTTGAAATATAAAAATATGTAAAGGGCGAGATAAAATATCTCGCCCTTTTTTATCATAATAGAAAATGAACTCTTCAATTTCTGCATCGTGGGATTATATTGGCTGGTTTGTCGATGAAACATAAATAATTTTTATCTAACCATGGACAATCTCAAAAATAAGTTTGTTATAACTTCATATTCTCATATTCTCATATTCTCACTTATCGCATTTAAAAATGGAGATGCCATAATGATCCCCCTTTATTTGAAATTAACACTGTACTTAAATACAGCGTGGGGTTTTTCTGTATTTTTTCCACCAATATGACTACTAATTAACTTTCTGTGTGATTTATAGTTGATTAATATTTTCAAGTACTTGTTAAATGGGTATATATGTGTAAAGTTATTATCATTTAAATAAGACTGTAATTTCCGCCTTTTATCCTGAAGTTGTGGCTTTTTCTGTCTAATAAGCTGTTATGCGCTTAATCAATAT